>Ga0224511_10003626_pt1 | contig 11256 bp, 2 predicted proteins | sample SF_May12_sed_USG_2_FD_169988 | JGI IMG/M metagenome (GOLD analysis project Ga0224511, IMG submission 169988) | Sediment microbial communities from San Francisco Bay, California, United States - SF_May12_sed_USGS_8_1 | ecosystem: Environmental > Aquatic > Marine > Sediment | place: USA...
CCCCCCCCCCCCCAAGGTCAAATCTTGGATTCGCCACTGCATTTACATTTATTTTTAACATAGATCCAAGGCGAGTGTCACTACTAAACTCCGATAAATAGTAAATTTAATAACGTCCTGTGTAAATTTCGTAGTGACACTTGCTTCTGAATAACACAAAAATGCTACATTTAACGTCTCAAAATTGCAAAAAAATGTGAATTGGAGCACATTGGTGTCATCTGTAAGTCTCATCGTGATTTGTATTGCTTTTGTGATAATCAAAAGTCAAACAAAGAAGTAAATCATATTTTAAAATATATGGAAAAATAATGTTTGGGAAATTTGTGGCCAAAATCGGCCCTAAACTTACGCTGTCCTTTGCATGCCATTACATAGATGTAGAAAAAAATTCATATTTGAACTTTTAAGAATATGTAAGTTGTGCACAAAGCCAACACGCCACGTGTTTGCTTGGTTGTTTCAGATTATAAGTATCTTTCATGTGTTCCTAGTGTGGATGGGAAAATCCATCCCGAGGGCGTAGTGCTGCACGAAGCCCGAGGGATGGATTTTCCCATCCACACCAGGAACACATGAAAGATACTTTTTCTTGCATATTTTACTTCATTTAATTGTATGGTGCTTAAAACAATAAACAAACACCGCGACCTATTTCTTTATAGTTAAACCAGAGCGAAGAATTTCATTCAACACCATCGTGACGTCACGGCTAAGGGACATGTGTTTCTAAATAAAATCGTCTGAAGTTCGAAACAGTGTATTTCTATTTATTTTGGATATTTAATCAAGAGTTCTTGATATTAATAAGAACAGGTAAAATATAAATCGATTGAGCAAACGGCTTTTCGTTAAAATAAAACATAATATGTCTGAAATTTGCATAACACGATGGACGAATGCGCGTACTTATTAAAGTTCGAACCAAACGATAACTCGGCAAGATTTCTTCATTACCATTCAGAAAGTGTTTTATTATGATTTATTCACATAAATATGTGAATCTATTATAATTCACCATCAAAGACATCGAAATTTAAAAGGTAAGATATGTTTATCAAAACAGTTGATATTATCGTTGTGTCCGGATTCGAGGTCATCGCTCTTGACAACGGGATTTTCCCACGGTTGATGATTAAGAAACTTGCATTTATTTATGCCATATAATTGAAATTGACAGCTGTCATTACTAAAGGTGCTGTAGAATTAAATTTTTAACTTTTTTAATGCTATCTTGACTGTTTACGACCAGAATTCAGCAAAATAAATGCAATTAAGTACAAAAGTAGTGCACGGGAAATCATGACGTCATCGCACGCGACTCGTCTTACATGGGAGGTGTAAGATGACTTTTTCCAGCACCGGAAGTTGATGCGGAAATCTTTGTCCCATATGCAAGAAAAAACATTCTTGCTATCAAGGAGTCCACCGTTCACGTGGAGGAGGATCTGCTCTGATCGCTGCGACGTGTTGAGGCTCCCACTATACTATGTTATGTAAGACTATTGTGTTTAGACGGTATGTTAACATTTGGCAATCGATTTCACAGGTAATAATTCTAGACATAATACAGTTCACTTGTTATTCAAAATTAAAAGACAATAATCACTTACAGATAAAACCAACAAACATAACTTATTTAAATTACCACCAATATGCGTTTAATTGTTTTAACACAGTATTTAATTCTTGCCAGCCTTATTTTATTAGACAGGTTTTGGTGTTCATTATTCTAGGTAATTTTCTTCCTATTAGTAAACACTTTCGTGTTTATAGTTAAAGTGGTCCACGTGTAGCTGAAAATACTCAGCTTAATTTTTACCAAGTAATATATTACATTTTCAAATAAAATTTTACACAAATTATAGCCAATCCATGACTTGTTTATCCAAAGTGTTTATTAAAAATTAAAAATCAACTAATCGCAGTGAACAATATAATAAATTCTTCGACTAAAAAACAAATGCTAAAAACCTACCTCTGGTGTGAGATTACAAGAATGCGACACCGTTTACTCTCAATGTTAACGCGCATATATAATAATGTTTCTCACACAAAACAGAGATCGCTAGTCTTATGTCAGAGTCCAACAATGCGACATCATTTACCCAATGTAAAGGCGCATGTATATGTAACTCATACATCAAAATGCGCAACCGGGCAGACACAAAAAGCGACTACATCTTTATCTCAATTCTTAGAAACATAAAACTAAACCATTCCGAAAACCATTAGTATACTTTGAATGATGATTGTCGTATATAATTTTGAATAAAAAGTTCAATTTAAAAAACAATAAAGTCTAATTTCGTGAGGTTTGTGTAACAGCAACATGGGTTATCAACAATCGGAACTCCTCGGACAATTCCTCATAAGGATGATCGCGTGTGGTGTGGTGTAGCCCACTATCGATGTGTTCTGATTGCGGTAATCAAGTAACAACCAAACAAACTCCCCACAGCAGTTACTTCCCCTTATGTCAGGATGGTAAAGTCTTACGTCTATAGGGTAAAGCATTGTGTCGCATGATCAAGTTCAATCTGAACACATCGGACAGTAGTCTACACCACTCCATCTCTCTGATGTACGTAGGGGCGCGCCATCTTGGATTTGGATTTGGGACTACTTGGCATGATCGCCGGTTAGCGGAATAGGCCGAGTAGTTCCGATTGCGCATTGTTCAAAGGACGCTATGTTCGTTTTCTGTCGTTCGTTATTGCCAAACGGCTTTCGAAAGTTTCCGTAAGAACTATATTTCAGCGTAAGAGTTTTGGGTCAGACATATCCTTCCACCTGATACAACCGAGGCACGATCACCGATTAGGCGGAATTGGCCGAGTAATTCCGATTGGGTTCGACCTTACAGCAGTAATGTTACTTCCTCTTATACCAGCAAGGTACAGTCTTACCTCAATTGGGTAAAGTATTGTGTTACATGATGTTTATGATCAAGTGGTTTAGTCCGGCATTGGTAAAAGTAGTACAGTGTGATGTAACCGGTGCGAGGAGTGTGATGATAACTATGTCGGAGTAAACTGCTTAATTTACTAGAATTTAGGCAACACAATAGGTATATTCATCATTTAGTTTTTCGTTTATTCAATTGTATAAATTTCTTACTAACATAAAAAATTATATTAGAGATGTTGGTCCAGTTGTGTGTTTTACTTGTCTTCTGATAGCTTATAAAGACAACATGGCTAGTTTATATTCGATTTCAAAGTTGTAATAATTGAAGTATGACCCACTCTATTTTATTATTTTCATATTTTGCTTAAAACTGTTAAGTTTTAATTTTCTGGAATAAATTACTATTTTAAATTAAATAAATAAATAGACAGTACACGGAACAAAGTGCTAGTGGCACAGATAACATTGATGTAGTTTAATGTTTGCAATTCTGTATTATTTGATAAAAATTATACCTCCTGATAAGTGGGTACATTAAAGAAATAGTATTGCACTACGTCTTAAGCCGATATCGTTGGAATGCTATACTCCCTATTTCATAAGATATTAACGTTCTGAACAAAGCAAATCTCCACATATTACTGTTATAACCCGACTCATTGCGTAAGGCGGATGTCTCGTTTTATACGACTGACTGAACTTACTTTTAATTGCCATTATAAAAGCCATATAAAAACTCTGAGATCTAAATGAGTTTTAGCTCAATTCGCCAAGGCCGTCTCCGGCAAATTGAAAATGGTGCGGTCACAATGAGATACAATACCTATCCTAGTGGGGTCCGATCGTTATAGGCCAAACCCTGCAATACTCACAAGATGTACACTCAACAACTTTCCTAATTGGTCACTTTTATTTTGCTGTTATCTCAACTTCTACACAACCAATTTCGTCGATATTTTCAGCGTTTTATACAGACGTATGTTCCGTTAAAATTAACGAATTAACTTTCATGTAGTGTAATGCAGTTATATCATTACTGATTTCTACATTTCCGCTGTGACGTCATCATTTTAAATACGCAGATGATTAAAAATTGATTTGTTATTTTCTACAATGTATATTGTTGCGTTAAACAGTATATATATTATATAATTTTTGGTTTAGAAACAGGACTTTTTAAAATTAAACAAAAATACAAATTTAACAATAAAAAGATCGCGAAAAATAATTTCTAAATAGTATTTATTTTAAATTATCTTTAAGAATAAAAACAACCAAAACATTTATCAATATCTATAAAACAAGTTTAATTAACGAAAAGATTTTCCAGCGATTGATTTCTTACTGAATTCTTTTTTACTATTTTGATCGGACCGGAAATCGCTGATGCATGGTCCATTGGTCACCTTATTGGTATCAATATAGGGATTATATCACACGTGCACGTATAATCACACGTGCGTATTTAAGTAATTTATTTTGTCAGCAATATACTAACTTTTATATTTAGCATAATTAAAATAATTATGTGTGCACAGTAAAAGGTTTGAAAATTTGAATCAGTGTTTGTGACTTGAATCCTAGGTTACGTCAAATATCGACGTAAAACACGTTTATGCGTAGCATTCATTGATCGAAACGTATACCAACAGACTCATAATAAAATATACTTCAATATTCGACACATTTTTTATTTACCAGTTTAATCATACGAAAATATTCTATTCTATATTAAGTGACCAATTACAAAAGTTGTTCGGTGTACATTTGTCTCGGGGAACGAGTCATCCGGATTCTTCGTTGTTTAAAACAAGATGTGTTTATGTAACAAAGCCGATTCAAGTGACAGCTATTCGCGAAATTCATAATAGATAAGGTTTCAATATTCATACTCTGTTAATGAAATTACTAGTATATCTCCAAAGCAGGAAGATAATATGACACCGAGGAATGCAGAAGTTTATGTGAATAGTGCTGACATTTTACAAAATAGGATTACTCTGTCGTTCTAAATGGTTTAAAACGCAATAATATATTTGTTTTTTCTCATGGAAATGACGCATTGACAGGAGTAAGGAAATTGTATACCTTTGACGTCAAATTTACAATGTAGTTTACAAGCCTATGTATGTGTTATATAGTGGGTGGACGGCGTGTGAAAAGGTAGGGGCCCCCGATTGCACTATACAACACTCGTCCTTGTCATCAATTATTAAATCCTCCTTATTTGCATGCTACTAACATGTAGTTACGCCTGTGATAAATTGTGCAACACCCCCCTACGATGACTTCCAATAATGAGCGCTCAGCAAGTGTTTATTATTTATTGATCAATAAACTTTGTACAATTCACAGTTAAAGTTCTGTCCTTCAAACAAGTATAAGATTATATTAAGTTGTGATTTACCTTTAATTACACTGGCCGTAGATTGCGGCCAAGATCCTAACACAGGTCCTTATTTTACAAGTCCATATTTTTAAGTTTTTTTCCTTCCTTTTACTATAAAATGCAACTGTTTATATACCTTACCTTAATATGATAAGTACAGACATGCACTTCAATGTCAAAACATGCCTATACAGTCTTGATTACTATATAATTGCCGAGAGTCCGTGTTTCAGTAAAGCTAAATATGCTGTTTAAACTTGAAAGTATTACACACAAATAAATTTAATACAGCATTTTAAGTATTCATGTTCATACTTTATTTATTTTTCAAACTCTTTTTATTCATTACAATAACCTAACTTGTCTATAAATTGTCCATAAAGTCACTTTATGACATATGCAATGATAAAGATTATTATAAAACTTTCTATAAATAATCTTTATGTATAACTAGAGTTAATAATAACTATGTGCATGTCGCATAGCATTTTCCTTTAGTGTATCTTATATATTTATAATAAAAACAATTTTTACGCGTTACATCTACTGATCAAGTTTCGATAAACCACGCATGGTGTAGTTTATGCATGTATGAACATAACATGAAAATGAATGCTTTTTTTAGTTAGTGTTTATATAACATGTGTCGGTGGAAGACCACAAAGGACCACCAAAGAATTTTATGTTAGGCCTTAAATGTTGGCGCATAACAGTACTCGTGTATCAGTTTCGTGTTCGAGTAGTATTTAGTTCACATTCGGTATTGTTTGGTGCCCCTCTAAAAAGTCATGCAAATAGGGGGTACGATTTTCAAAATATGTTTTGACTTTTATCAAAAAGATTATATATTGAAATAGTTTTTGAAATTATAGTTATATGTTCTATTTGCCTGTATTATTCTTATTTGTACTCGACAAATTAACTTCAATGATACTTACATTGTTAACCGTATTAGAATTCTACCATAACTCCATTATAGGATCTTTGATTTGCTTTCTACATCGCAATACCGCCAGGTTGCACCGATTCCGTTCTACACATATAGTCTGTATATAGTTAGTATATAAGAGTGCATATTTGACTCTTACTACGCGAGATATTCATAACAGGATTAGTATATGACTTTCCGCTTCCTCAGAGTATTAAAAAGTGACGATACAATTAAAGGCAGTGGTATGCAAAACAGACACTTAAGTTACGGCCTCACTTAAACTGATGACATACAATTTTTCTGACAACGTTCTCTCGACGCCCACACCTCTGTTGTGGCCTAAATCAGATAATGCTTGTCTATCGTATTCTTAAGATAAAATTCCTCTCACGGCGCACGGTTTAATGAGATGAGAAATATTAAAAAGCCCAAAGCAGCCCCAAAAAGTCAATTTGTCATTTTCAAAAACTAGAGATGATATTAAAATGAAATAAGCAAAATACTGTGAGGTTACCTAAACAGTATCAATTTCTATTATTAAACTTAAGAAAGGGAATTGTTAATTAACCATTGATTAGCCAAAACAATGGATTTCAAGCGGGCCAGCAGAACTCAAAATCTGATAGGAGCATACCTTTCACACTTAGGCATATAAAACTCCATGCACTAACGTAGGTAATCTTTTATGAGGGAAACATCAATAGTTTGTCCAAAAATGAAAAGGTAAGAAAGTAGGACGTAAACAAAAGTTTGAACCAAAATTGATTTTAGTCTTTTTTGGACAAACTATTGATGTTTGACTTATAAAACTCTAAGGCATTGAGCATTTCAATATGTTTCACCACCTTACAAAGCAGATACTGTGCAGCAACTCGCCGTAGGTATTTCTTGATGCGCAACAAGGCGTGGAGAACAGTGGTTTAAAGCAATACCATTTTGTTTAAAAACTGTTAAATGAGCTGTTTTTTCTCAATATTTCCAGCTTTGAGATTGCTAGATCTTAACAAGTGTCGATGGCCTTGATATGGCACGAAGCAGCATTAAGTCATAAATCAAATATCCTTATGGTTTCAATTGAAGATTTTAAATCGTTGAAATTTAATTGCATTTTTAAATTTATAAGCTTACGTTGTTTATAAAAATGTGTTGTTTTGTTTTCTTTTTTTAAATATATATGCTTAATATGGAAAAAGGTCAGCATTTTATGTGTACACTATTTGTAAATAAATCAGATTTGAAAATAATTTATAACAAAAGCCACCGTGAGTTTATGAAAAAATATTCCCAACTCTTGAGGCATTGACTTACTCTTTTATACAGCATAGTTTCATTGGTATTTTGCTTCCTTAAGTTGTGATGAATAGAATAACATTATTGTATTAAATTCTGCTTATAAATCAACAAAAATAATAGGTTCATTAAAATTCAAAATTTACTTCATACTTATTATAACAAATTATCAAAGACATGATTAGGTATTGATTATAAAATACTTTTATTAAACTTTAAAAAGTATATGGCAGTCAATATTCTGTTGTTTAAAGTTAAAAAAACACCTCAATTAAAATAATCAGAACGCTTAGCAATGTTTGACATATCGTACGTTTAACAACACCGGAAAAGGTAAGTGAATACTGTTGTGACGTGATCAATACAAACAAAAAGGTAAGCATTAGACAACATTTTTGTTTTACTCAGAGCCTTTCCCGCACTGAATAATCATAACGTTTTTTTCTCTAGTAATTTACCCATTCAACAAAATTATTAATAATACATTACAAAACATAAAGGAAATCTATTGTATTACTTAAGATTTTGATTTGTTAAGCGATGGTATAAGGTCAACCATTTACTACCAAAGGAAGAAACCTGTACATAACAAAACAATGCTTACTCTTTTTTCATCTTATGGTAAAATGTTTTTTTATGTTTTATACATAAAAACAAAATAATCTAAATCACATTTACATAAACAATATTTTTTACCCCGTGGTTAAAAAGATATCGTACCGATGTGTCAATAAGGTAATATTATAATTATACAATATGTATCTGTCATACACGACTATTTTGATTATTCATTTTACAAATAGGTCCTCTATTCAGCAAAATGAACAATGTTGCATAGAAAAAAACTCCTGCAGATATTCGACTTTTCAACCATTATACGCTCAATGTGGGCTCGCTTGCTGGGCGTTTTAAAATAGAGCAGCATCGCAGCGAGCTTATCAGTTTTTGTTTATCCTTACTTCTCAACAGTAGTAACAGTTTAAAAGGAGCGATTAATAAAGTGTGCATTATCCCATGTGTTATCGTTTATATTGACTGAAGACAAAAATGATTGCAATCCAACTAAAATTAGATCTATTATGTTTGGTCGTAAACGTAAATGAAAAAAAACATTGAAATTGCATTAACAATATCGTGCACTAACCTGGTCAAAGCGCCAATATATTAGTATTTAAGTTCAACACTGGGATATTAAATGTTATTGACATCAAGGGTGGGGGAGAGAGAAAAGTACACTGTCTGAGACTTTGTACATTTCATCATGAAAGCAAACCTATACACACAAGAAAAAACCAATAAACTGATATATAACTCTAAAAACAGTAGTATTCAAATTTAAACGTTTTAGTCTCTTGAACAATGGTGTTTTGGTCTATTTTATTAAGCCTTCAATAGGCAGAAAATAATTGACGGTCACTGTTCACCACGTTGCATATATCTTTATACTAAAATATGTGTCCTTAATTTAAATGTATGTTAGGATATCAATAACTTGTTTTTTTTTCAATCGGCTATCAATTATTATATGTTTTTTCCTTTTTCATTACCATTATTTTCCCCATAAATTTTCATTTTTTATTTTATTTTTCATACAGGCGTGGTTTACAGCATTGTCACTCTTAATTGAAGTGTTGTGTAAATATCTTAAACTACCGGTGGTGTCCGTATGTTAAACTTAATGTATAGAAATTCAACTATTACATGCCGGGAACCAGAATAGGAATTATTGGGAATTTTCAACACGAAAACTACGTCGGAGAAAACTGCAGTTTACTTTGAATTTGTGTTAACAAAATAAGGTGTATTTATTTTATCATAGACATTTTAATATGCAAAATTTTTTTCTATTTCATTTATATAAATGAAATAGTGACATGTTGGTCAGGTTGTGTATTTTACCTGTATTCTAATAGCGAAAAATACGATTTTTTCTAGTTTCGGTTTTAAAGTTATTATAATTATACTATTATACTTAAATTAAAATGCTACGGCAGTACAACTATTCAGTTCTAAATTGCTCCGTGTGATAATGTCAACTTGAAGATGTTTATTTCTGTAAGGAATGTACTCTTCGCTGTATTCATGAAATGAACTTTGTGCTAGTGGCTTTCTTTAATGTAGAATCAACCGGGGTATCTAATTAATGCTTTTAAGATAAATTTGAAGTGTGAGCCAATTTTGGCATCAAACAGCTTAACATAATAAATCTGATTTCAATTTGATTTGAATTAAATGTTTAAACGGTTCCAACTAAATTGCATTTTTAAATTAAAAGATTAGATCTAGTTAACAAACATATTTTGGGTTGACCAATTCAAAAATGCTCATTTGCATTACAATGCAAAAAGCTAGTACATGCATCTTGATTTCCATTAAGCAATGCAGTTAGTAATAATTAGATGCACAATGTAAATGTTTAACGGTCATACTGGGTGATTATTGGCGAATTACGATGTATAGGTTTCAATTTAAATTTTATTCTGTTGTTACTTCCCTTGAAATCATTATTTCCCTTTAGTTGAATTGGTTTCCTGTCTTTAGGAAAGATACACAATTATGTTGAATTGAATGATTTTGTAAAAAAAAATGTAAAATGAACATATATGTAAGTAAAGAGCGGGGAAATGTATCGTTTTTTTGTAAACGTATAAATTGAATGACATAATTATATATCTTACTACAGGAAGAGCTTTCTTAGATCGCTCACGCCTCCTTCAAACTCAAATGTAGTTAATAAAATGATATATGTAGAGGTGTGTGTGTTCGGCGTGTTAAACCATTTAATACAAATACAATAAATGTCAGTAACTGTATCTGCCCCCATTTTTTGTTTTATACCTAATATAAACATACCTTTATTGTTTGTTGTCGTTTAACTTTATCACCATATGGTTACAACGGCAATTGTCCTGAAGCGTACATCTGCAAGCTATGGACGCATTTATTGAGCTATTGAAGCGACAAAGCAGAATTTCTAAAACCAAATTACTAAAATCTGACATATTACACATGACTGACTTAAATAATTTAGATTATAAATCTTATTTGACTAACCCAGTCAAATAGGAAAATGCATTTTTAGAATGGCCAGAAATGGTACGGAAAGCGTTTCTAAGTTGACAAGCTATGTCGATACCTTTTAAATTATGCATTTAATAATATTTAGGTGTTTATTTGACATTTTATTCAGATGAATTTGGTCGGGAATAAAACTTCAATTGTTTGTACAGCCATGTGTTGAAAAAAATTTTTGTGGGAATAGGCGATTCGGAGGGAAGATGTGTATATCGTTTAAGTTATCTTATTTGTGACTTTGTTATTTTTCTCATGAATGTATACAATTAAGTTAATTAAGGTAAACGTTTTGGTGCTAATATATAATTTTTAAGACCCTTTACTATAGATTCTCTATTTGTATGCTGGCTTGTCATGCACCCATTTGTTTTTATAGTTTTTATATTATATATGTGTCTTTATTCCCCCCTCCTCTACCCCCAGTAAATTTACAAATGTGACAATAATATATTATAAAATAAAATCATAACCAGTGAAGAAAAAAACAGTTCAATTACATTTTGGACATTAGGTTACCACTTGTTAAATACAATGTATAATATAAATGGAGGAGATGTTCAAAGAAAAAATGTTGTAAACAATGTGGACAAGTCAAGTTTATGGGCACCATGACAAAATGGCCCGTACAAAAACACACAGAACATCACAAAACACGGAGTAA
>Ga0224511_10003628_pt1 | contig 11255 bp, 7 predicted proteins | sample SF_May12_sed_USG_2_FD_169988 | JGI IMG/M metagenome (GOLD analysis project Ga0224511, IMG submission 169988) | Sediment microbial communities from San Francisco Bay, California, United States - SF_May12_sed_USGS_8_1 | ecosystem: Environmental > Aquatic > Marine > Sediment | place: USA...
ACTTGAATATTCTTGCCGGGTTTAAAAGGCTAGTACTAGAAAACGCATGCAGAAAAGATAGATGAACCGTGAAATAACCTCACTAGTGCTGCAAACAGCAACAAACAAACAAACAAACAAACAAACCAATAACACAATGATAATCTTTACATATCGTACCTGTAGATAGTCATGGGAAAAGTATGAGACAGTGTCTTTGAGCTGTTCGTTTTGATCAACCTGTCCATCTCCCCAGTCTATGTCACATCTGATGTTTTTCTCAAAAAACCCGCTTTCAAGTCCACCCTGAAAACAGTACTGTGTTGTTAACATTTATCGTGCCTTACCTGGTCCTATAGCCTAAGAGCCCATGACACCAGAAGTCCAGAGGTCTACCCCTGTTCCGATCACATGTTTTGTAGATATTTCTTCAGCCATTCTTACATGTTTGCACGAGTGTGTTCTTTGTATATAAGTTACACAGTGGTGTATATAAGCTTGGTTTTCTAGAGCAGGTTGCTATAGTTTAAAAACGCCGTGCTAAAAGGTAATCAGTGTGAAAACAGTAATTATTATCTTAATATCAGTTAGTAACAAACAATGCATTTAATTTCACAAAATCTTTCTTGGTGCTTCCTAATTTGGTTGAAGAGGTAAACTAAATTTAACTATATATAATTTAAAATCCCTTAAAACGTACATGCATTTTAACATGCAATCTTGCAAAACTATTGTAATAGTGTTCATAATATGAGGGAAAATGTAACTGTTTTTGAAAATATGTTACTGTTTTAAGCCATTTATCATCATTTTAATGATATATAATTTTTATAAAGACATGATACCAGCGCATGCAAATACATAATCAAAAAAGCTATTTATTATCAAGTAAAATAATACTTGTAATAATAAATGCGCATGATGATAATAATAAAATTATGATAAGTTATTAAACATTATTAAATTATTAAAGTAAGTGTTTGCTGGTAGTTGCTGAAGCACACAATCACCTTGTGATGAGCATTTATGTTATAATATAACGAAAAATGTTAATACTATTTTATCTTTTAATCTTCATTTAACAATTGCTTATTACACAGTCGAATATTACGGCTAACCTGGAGTGTGATGGTCATGAACATTTCAAGCGATGTCTTTGAGTCGTTCGAACCTGGCATCATGAACAAAAACTCCACCAGGTAATGATCACAATTGTATCCTAAAACACGGAAAAAGAGAATGACATATTGTACAAATGTACATTTTTATTGTATGCTACTTTTCTCTTGAACATTTAACCCATGAAACTGATAGCTGATTAATTATTTCGTCAAACTCTGAGAATTTGGGTACAATTGACGAAATGCCGTTACTAAAAAAATGACGTCAAAATAATGCATCAAACTATATGGTAATTAAGAGAAGTTTCACTGGCCTACAAATATCCTTACAAGTTATATGAATAGATCATATCTTTATATAAATATCATATAAATATAAATTATATTTTTTAATTAACCACAAATGTATTGATAAAAAATGTATCGTCCTAATATTTGACATGTGCACCGTTCATGAGACGTCACTCATGTATTCTTAAATGGTAATATTGAAATAAATAATAGGAATATTTTATTCTATATTTAAAAGTGTAATCTTCCAACATAATCTTTGCAAACGATACCAACTTCTCAATATCGCTAAAATAGCGACTTTGACCCAAAATCTCAGACTCGGACACACTTTTACTTCGATATTTTTAAATAATTTTGCTTCAAAGAATGTTTCGGGTTCAATCTATAGTCGCGTTATTAAAATGGCACGGAATGTCTTAATGCTTAACATTCAGCATTAACACATAGAATCTGACTCTCTTTGCAAAAGCAATATTATATTAACAGACATGGTAGATATTTTTGTTTTAATCTGATGTTACTTAAACACGAACTAATTATAACATAACGTTCATCAAAAGGTTTTAATCAGATTATATGTTTATGAAGAAGAAAGAAAACAGTTTATGAGAAGGTTTAAATATAATTGTGTGTTTTTAAGAGGGGATAAATCAGATGGTGTGTTTAGAAAGGGGGTAAAATCAGTTTGTTTGTTAAAAAGGGGGATAAATTTGATTATGTAAAATCAGATTGTGTTAAGGAAAGGTATAAATTCAGAGTGTGTTGTTATAAAAGGTAAAATCAGAGTATGTGTTTATAAAAGATGTAAAATCAGAGTGTGTTGTTATAAAAGGTTAAATCAGAGTATGTGTTAATAAAGGGGGTAAAATCAGAGTGTGTGGTTATAAAAGGGGTAAAATCAGAGTGTGTGGTTATAAAAGGGTAAACCAGAATGTGTATTTATATAAGGGTAAATCAGAATGTGTGTTTATAAAAGGGTAAATCAGAATGTGTGTTTATAAAAGGGTAAATCAGAATGTGTGTTTATAAAAGGTTAAACCAGAATGTGTGTTTATAAAAGGGTAAATCAGAATGTGTGTTTATGACATGGGTAAAATCAGATTATGTATGTATAAAAGAGGTTAAATCAGTTTCTGACTGTCAGGGATGGCTGAATTCATGGCGCCCATTATAGGGTCCCCGGGAATAATGCTGTTGTTCACGGTGCTTGGACGCAACAGCTGACTCTCTGAGTTCAGGATCGTAAAGTTGCCACCAGCTGCAAAACAGGCAGTATATTAGTTAGTTGTTAATGAATATGTATAACGATGTAACAAGACATATATGTGTACATGTACGTGTTTGTGTAATAGTGATAAGCGTGAACAATTAAAATAGTGTAACACACATGTGTTTAAATGTTACTTTTTGGTTGTGTCTTTGGGTAATGTGCAAAGGTGTTCTCCTCGGCTCCAACAAAGTTACAAAAGTAATGTTTTACCAAAGACATTGAGATCAATGTGATGTTGACGGAAATCATAAAGGCATCCCCCAGTGTTTTTATCAGCTGTTAATCAGTGTCATAAAAATCAATTTTTGACATCAAGGATCAATGTGCAACTGACCAACTACAGGCCAGAGTTCTTTTTACACGAATCCCGGACAAATTCCCTCCAGTCATTTTTTTCACCCGGACATATTCCCTCCCGTAGTTTTCCCACCCCGGACATATTCCCTCCAGTCATTAATTTGAAAATGCCGTTTGCTTTACATCTTCTAATCACACAAAATGCTGCTAATATCAACGGAATTATTTTTCAACTCCTAAAAATAAACAATGGCATAGATCTAACTGAATGACTTTAATTCTCCAAACCCAATGAAACATACATGTAATAAAACAACCATGTGTACGCTTGGGTGAACCATTACCGTGCGTGGCGTCTATACATTAAATAGATTTGAAAGGCAGTTATTTGTCTGAGGTTGACTTAATTAAGAGATAATTTGGAAATAAAGCGCTAGACTCATAAAAATGAACACATGACAAAACATTCGTATTAAGTTTAAAATCGTAGCACATATACAATGTGCAATGTACAGACGGGAGCGGAATCGATGGGAGGGAATATGTCCGGGGTGGAAAAACGATGGGAGGGAAAATGTCTGGGGTGGAAAAACGACTGGCGGTAATATGTCCGGGGTGTCAAATATTACGGGAGAGAATATGTCCGGGAGGAAATTTGTCCGTATCCGTTTTTACACTGCCAATTATAACTAATTATATCTATTATCTTAATAAACAGAGTGATACACAGGGAATGGTGAGATTACCCTCAGGCTTTTCTGGTACCGTATGGAAGTGCTGTGCGAATGCCTTTAAATTACATTAATTTAACGAGGGGTTAGAGACATAGCCGAAATGGTCAAGTTAAAGACACCATGACAAACATTGCACACACAATAAAATAAACAAGAAGCATACAAAAACAACAGTGCAATAAGAAATACACTAAATAAGACGCAACAGATCTATTTAACATTAAATACTTTTTGGGAATACTTTTGTATGAGAGTATGTTAACATGAAATAGTATGATAGCACTTACTTGCAGGCAGAACGACGGAAGGATCGGTAACTACAAGAAAACAACATAGAATATTATACTTTAGCATAGACATTGTTTTGTGAAATATCACAAGGTTTTGTTTAAATAACGGGTTTCGGTCTTTTTTAAATCTTGATTCAAATCATGCTCTTTAAAATATGAACAACTATTACAAACGATTGCGTCACGTTTGACTGAAAAAGTCACGTTTAGAACGCATTTCACACAACTATTTTCAGACTTCCAATGCAATTGTTTTCACAAACAAAATCGCCTATATTTAAAAAAAAACATTTGTTGGTGACAAAGCATAGACGGCTATTATTTTACATCAGCATATTCTATGTGGGCGCCGTGAATTCAATCATTTTACATAACATTCACTCAGCTCAATCGATTCCAAAACGATAATATCAATTGAACATTCACGGATTATGATCTGTTAATAAAATGACCGGTATTAGTTGCGCATGCTGGTTTTGGTTCAATATAGAAAACATGAATAGTCCTTTATTCCGTTTTAGTTTGACCGCACAAATATGAAGTGTCGATTATTGTTATACATAATTAATGTTTTTGACGTTTTTCACATTGTCAAAAGATCTCCTAGATCCTCTATATTGTTTGTCGCTCTCCTTCTATCATTGGTATTTGAGGGAACTGCTCGGTTTGTATTGTTCAGTTATCGAATAAACACCGGTGAGAGGACAGTGACGACAATAATTGACTCGATGAGATCAAGTTGTTTCTCTTGAGAAGAACCACATAATTAAAACGTTTAATCAAACACTGGTAACGCGGCTATGTACTCTACATCTAATAGTTATTATTTAAACACTTTAAATGTGTTTTTGTCATATTAACCGATTAACGCAAATATTCAGTTAACTATTTTTTCTGATTCATTTGGTTAAATTGACGATGCATGCTTGATGCATGATAGTGTTTAAATAAGGTTGAGTTTTAAGAAATGAAATATTTACATTCTGTTATTATTCTTTTAAACAATCTGGATTGGTAAATGTGGAACAAAAATTACTGAATTAAAGTACATTGCTTCTCTAACGGCGCCTGTTTATTACCAGCATTATGTTGTCAGCTCAAGTCAATCGGTTTTATTAGAGAATATTCTTCAGATTGTTATTAGAGCAATGCGTTACATAGTGTCACTTAAAGAGTTTTCCACAACATTATGTTTTGAAGAAATGTACTGCTTGTACACAGAGCATTAGTTTTTGCTACCGCATGAAACAAGAATTTCAAACATTCATTAAACAATGTCGCGTATTTGTTTTTTATCCATATTTCATCGAACAGTTTACAAACTCAATAGATTTTTGCGTTAAATTCTGATTAAACAAATAGATAGCGAACAGCGGTTTAAGGCTTCGTTCGTCTATTTTTAACTGGAGAAGCCAGGCTAGCTCAGGGCGTAGGGCAGTCATCTAGTTTTGTTGCCTGTACTTAAGTGTTTGTATTTGCATTTACCGTTGTTAATGAAAAAATAGTATTACATATTGCTCAGTATTAGATAATTGTCCAAATCGTCCTAGAAAACAATGCGTCACGTAACTAACCGTGGTATCGTACGATGACTGAAAGGCGCAAGGGACTTTCGAAAAGCTTATAACAAATCGACCGATGCCCGTCCGTGCACCCAACAATGCCTGTCCGGGCACCGGCTGATGTTTTTATTATACGTGAGTCGAACTGCCACCGATGAGAAGCGACATGTATTTGCAGAAGAACATATTGCATCTACTAAGTTATTTCACTTCTGGAGACCAAAAAATATATAAATACAAAAAGTTATAATAATTATATATTTCTCTTGAGTAACTAAGGATGAATAACATGCAATGACCAAGTAATATCCCACAATTACTCCTTTCTTTCAATGCGAGTGCGAAGCCGGTTATTGTAGAACAAACAAAATAAACATCCAATTATTAACTAATTATGATTATTGTGCAATACATATCCGATTTCCCGGTTTAATAAGCAGGAGGGAAACAAGTCTCATATTTATATTTACTTCTTGTTCAATAGATGCCTTTCATTAGCGTCCAATTCTGCTAAACACAAATGTAATTCTGCTGGACGGGCTTTATTGAGCGGTTTAGCGTATTTGTATGCAATTATTGTTTTGAGCATCATAATATTTGCAGATAAAATGTCATTATAGTTAAAGCCTAAGTCATATTATAATCGTTAAATACGTGTTCGCATTCAACCGCGTAGATTTCAAAGACTAGCACGATGAATATTACAATTTTTAACGAAGTGTTATGTTAATACAACATTGTATTATTTGTCAAATTAACTCCACGATGTGTGCATTCTGTTCATTACCTAAATAAATAATATATAAATTATAACCTAACTTCTGGTAAATTCACAAAATAATATTATATTACCTGTAAAATGTTTATATACATGTACAATATGTTTTTATATTTATATAGGAAAGCTCTAAGTGGACCCATCTAGTAACGTATTAACTTAATCGACTTTAAAGAGTAAATATCTTAGACTAGTTATGAATTACGAATACATAAAAGAACTGATATTAATAACTATGAATAGTGCCTTTCTTTTGTTTTTTCAGCATTATCGTGTCACTTCACCTTGTTGATTTTTAAACGCGATATTAGAATCAGATGTTTACCGAGAAAATGGTGCAGAGGTATCATTGTACCAATCCATGAAATAGGTGACCTCTCAAACACTTGCTACAGTCGTGGTATTTGTTTAGAAAATGGTTTTGCCAAGATAATTTCATTAGCCCTTATAAATATCCATAACAAGATTTACGAGTCAAATATTGTGTTTTCTAGTTCGCAATTTGGTTTCCGTGAATATCACATTACAGTTGCCCTTGTTTTTTTTTGTCAATGCCATCATTTTAAACATTTAAAACAAACACAAAAGTCATATTGCGATCTTATCCGTCTATTTTTACTTTTTTGCATTGTTATATCAGGGCGGCCGCTCTACCTATTAAAATAGCGATCATAATTTTAACGGCACACGTCTGTTTTCTTTACAAAGGACTAAGTCAGTTCAATGGGACAAGTGAACCAGCGCTGTCAGTTCAATGGGACAAGTGAACCAGGCTTAGCGCTATCACTAGTATCTACCATCACGGAAATTGGTGGGGCTCGAATACATGACCATCGGATTCAGAGTCCGACGACCTAACCGAAGGGAATAGTTTTTGGCTTTATTCGATCATTACATGACGTTTGATACAGTTATTAGTGATGCATTGGGCTTAACATAAACCAAATCTGGTGTCACTCGTAAAAAGAATATAAAATAAGTCTACTTAATGATGCCAATATACATGTATATGTTGAACTCTCTAACGTCACGTTTGTAAGATTTATTTGGCATTACACTTGGACTAAAACAAGGTGATCCCCACGCACCTATATTATTTATATGTTTATACTGTCTGCAAATGATAGCTAGTCATGTTTAGGTTCTAAAAATCTTACTGAAGGTAAGTTTATTTTTGTTTGTGTTTATGTTTTATTTTCTCGCCGATGGCATTGCATTATTCACTACTGATCATTGTGCGTTAGAAAATGAACTTGACGCTTTGACGACGCTTTTCTAATAAGTTGGGTCTAATTATTATTATTATCATTAAATATAAAGTCTGTATCAGTCGCATCAAGGCATTGGAAGCACATCTTTGTTCGGAAGTCAATGGAAAAAATATGTTGAAACTGTAATAAAAATATCCGGGTGTTACAGTTTTAACAATGGTATTACGAAACATGTTATTAAAGTTTTAAATGAACATGGAAAATACGTCCATAATTATCAATTTTATCGTGTTTAACTGGGGCTTAAAAACAAAGTTTTCAAACCTGTTGTTATTTCCCTGGTTAAAATAATACCACAAAATACACAAATAAATTATCTAGTAATGACTACTTTCTTTTTCCGCAGATTGTATAGGCGCTGTTGTGTTGTATTCACGGTTCTTCAAATAAACGAAAACGCGGACTGTTTCAAATGGTGAAGCTGTATTTAATTAGTTTATTACGACTACTCGTAACTGATGAACATTTAGGTTTGTTATGTCTATGCAATAATTGCTGCCCGTGGATGAAAAAAGAGTCTTTACATCTGTACACGAACTTGTTGATAAAGATTTTAAATTTAATTTAAATTTTATAAATTTAGTACACTACGCGTGTAAGATGATATTCGCAATGTACTAAATGTGCACTGTGTGTGAGTCTTTACTTCACAAATTGAAATAAATGAAATTAATACCGTGTCGAAGATTTATTTGCGTTTACAAGATTTGAGTATATTTGTTTCGAAAAAATACTTAAATACGTGGTGTAGTATCTACGTTTATACAAAATCCTGTACTAGAAAATGCCACGCTAGTTCTAGTTTCTAAATTAGTTAGGAAAAAAGGTTGTTTGTTTCTACTAACATCTTCATAATTTTTTATTTTAGTTCTAGTTTCTAAAATAGTAAGGAAAAAAGTTGCTTATTTCCACTAACATATTCACAATTTTTAATCTCCGCCCACATTTGCTGAAATCCATTGTTCATGTGATAAGGTTTATCATAAACAGGAAGCACTAACATCTTCACACACACAAACTTTACGGTCGGCAGAAAAATAGGGTCGGTCGGGTTAGTGGAAACAAACAACTTTTTTTCCGTACTGTCCAAGGGCGCGGCGCCCCTCCCCCTAACGGCCACAGACCTATGATTGTTTATGGCCCAAACTCTAAATTTCCTCATTTTCTTTCACTCGCTTCTCGCGCAATTGTAATACAATGCATGGTTCCACAATTTGCTGACATCCATTGTTCATGTGATAAGGTTTATCACAAACAGGAAGTACACTTTCTATTGTATATACTAGGTCAAATTGTCACATGACAATATATCCCTAATCCATGGGATTAAAATTGATCATGTACTGTTATAAATGATTATGATTGACAGTTGTGGAACTGTCCATTGTGGCCCAAAATGCTAATACCGTCAATACGTTCAATACTTTAAATGTTTTTCTACCTCCACCCCCCTCCCCCTGTGACAAAGTACACGCCCCCCAGTAAGTTCAAATCCTGGATACGCCACTGTTTCATTGACGGCTTTTTGAAACGAATAATTCTCGATTGTTGTGTAAGTATAAGATAGAGGCTACATTGACAACTGTATGTGATTTAAATCACAAAGGGAGAGAAGATAACCTGTGCGGACGGACGACTGTGGTGTTTAAGTTGTGTACGTTTTACTACATTGAATATTATATTGACATTAAATTAAGTTGGCGTATGTTGTAGTTTTCTCCATAGGCACACTCCATATAATTATACCTAGTATCAAATATTTACTTAATAAAATAAGAATGTTTATAGAAGAATTAAGACTATTTTACAGTAGAAAAAGCTCTTTGTTTACAGCTTAGTCCTGCATTTAATGTTTTATATTACCTGACATTTGTTTTTAGTTTTGAAGCGAGTCATTAAAAAATGCGGAAAAAAGCGAGACATTGAATTCAGAAAAGTATATAACTAATGGTATGGTCACAAATCATCTATGGGCAACGTACGGCGTTTATTTCACCAAACATTGTACGATTCTACGGCGCCCGTACGGCGCCCGGCCGGCAGCAGGAAAATCGTACGACAAAAGGTATTTTTTATGAACTTTCGACAATCTCTTAACACATCGGCCGATGCCCGTCCGTGCACAGGCTGATGTTTTATGAGTCGATTTGCCACCGGTGAGAAGCAACGTGTATTTGCAGAAATACATATTGCATCTACCTAGATATTTCACTTCTGAAGACCGACAATATATATACAAAAATATATATTTCGCTTGAGCAACTGAGAATGAATAAATGAAGCAAACAAGTGCTTTTGAAGTTTTTGCAAGTGTGGTTTTCACCTCCATCACTGTCACTGTCAATCTCAGTCTTTCTTATTTAAACAACCTGTATCTTTGGAGGAATGATTGCGAATTTTGATATTAATGTATACATCATTACACGTGAAAAAATATTTTTTCCTTGTAAAATCGGCCGGGCACAGTACGGTTCGCGGTTGATCTCTTACAACGCCGGCCATCGGCCGATGTTGTCAACGTACGATATGTGACCACGACAGAGAAATCGCTCGGGCGATTATCAAATTCGCCGGTGATTTGCAAATCGCTGAAATCGTACGGCGTCAACTTATGTGTGACCATAGCATAAGAAGTAGAAATATCCTTCTTACCATCGGTCATAAACAACCTCTTTCAAAATGAAACATTAACGAGAAAGCGATGGATCTTTTTCGGTATTTTGTTTGTTATGTCCGGCTACCCGAATCAAACTATGATTTTTGGTTTTATATTCTTTTTTTTTTGCAAGATGCAATCATATTACTATATCACTCATTATTAATATCTAAAAAATTAACTACGTTAAAAAAACTCGTTGTATCCAAATTTCACATGCAAATATTTATGAATTTATTTGCATTTTCTCTTAATTTAAACATAACTGTTAACTATTACAATAAAACGAAAAAATAAACTCACACTGCGCATGGCTGTAGCCGAGGAGTAGACACCACACGGCTAGCAACCGGGGTCCAGGCTCAAACTGGACTTCCGCTTCAAACATTGCTGGACACACGAACAATAATATATACACAAAACAGTGCGGGTCTTTTTGAATAGCATCACCAATTTTCATATTGTAATGTTTTGAAATGCGTTCATATATAACAAAATATTGAATAATTAAATGAAAATATATTAGAACTAAAAACTAATATCTAATATAACTATCTTCTTTTAAACTCAAATATATTAAAATGTGTGAATATTACTTGCAATAAAAATAGTATATTTGTTGGATCTTGGTGTAAGTCTATTTCAATAATTCAATTTGCACTTGTAAAATACATTCCAAATTTTCTTTTACCTTTGCTGAAACTGGTTTGTGATTACACGTAAATGTCTATTTGTAGGATACTATAATTTTTTAAAGGTGTTTTACAGATTATAAAAAATAAATTCGCTATCATAATGACATAAAACAAGTAATACAAACACGCGCTATTGTTTATAAAAGTGTTCCAGTTGAAGAAATAAAAGTAAGTAGATCAGAAGTACGGTATCTTGTAATAACATAGTCAAACAAAACCCGACAATACGTACAACGCGAGAGAGCAATAATAAGACAAAATACTTTGGTTAAAAATGCAAAAATCATTATATAAAAAGTAATGATAAT
>Ga0224511_10003629_pt1 | contig 11254 bp, 4 predicted proteins | sample SF_May12_sed_USG_2_FD_169988 | JGI IMG/M metagenome (GOLD analysis project Ga0224511, IMG submission 169988) | Sediment microbial communities from San Francisco Bay, California, United States - SF_May12_sed_USGS_8_1 | ecosystem: Environmental > Aquatic > Marine > Sediment | place: USA...
GCATTACAATCTTGCAGTTTTAACGGGAACATGACAACAGTAAGACCAATGGGCCAGTTCGCAGTACGCAAAAATATACAGTAGTACGCAGGACATTAAATTACATTCAAAAGGTTCAATTTTTAATACGAAACACTGTTATGGATAATACTGAGATTTTAAATGTGATGCTGATGTGTGTTGAAGATAATGTTTAGGCGAGCGTTATCCGACGTTAGGTAGGCTGTTTATCGTATAACGCTCGCGAGAACCAAAGAGTGTTTTCCGCCACAAAATGCTCACTATGTATTATTGGGTGTTACAATGCATCGATACAAGCAAACAGAACCAAAATTGCATGCAGAACGTTTTCAACGACTTTGAATGTCGTTTTGTTTGCGTATAATTTTTGATAAGTATATATGGCAGTTACTCATATTAACAGGGGAAGGATTCACTGCTTAATTGTTGTTACAAAATGAAGCGTTAACAATTATGTTCAAAAGAAACAAACATTGCATCTTTAAAGAGAGGCGAGCCGATTTTTTTTGCATTCAAATACATTGTGTATAGACGGAATGCCAATGTACCCACATATAAGTATAAGGACAAAACTAAGGTATTTTATCCAAAATATTTGTTGTAATATTCAGGAAATAGAAAAAAAATCATATAGTATTGGTTGCGTGCTTGTCCAAGAAAAACTTGTATTCTTTGTAACAACAGTTTGAAAAGATTACTCAAATACTACTTAAACACAGAAGAAATAGATCGCGACGTTTGTATGCGCAAAAATGTCCTATTGGTAAAGCGTTCGCCCCATAGCTGGATGTCGGCCCATGTTCATAGAGCACCTTTAGTAAAAATATAAGAAATGTGAACTTTTCTAAAGTTCCCTTAAAAAAAGTTTCTCTTTTTCATTTTTAAAACAATTTATGTAAACTTATAGCTAATTGGATGTGCAACCAACCATAACGATTTCAATCTGTACTTTGTTCTTTGGTTTTGTTGTAATTCAGTTCCAACGTTTTCACGTAACATCAGTTAGGTGCTTAATGAATATGGCTCCTTGGTCCTATAAATGACTGCATCATACCAGAAACGTTATACTACGATTCTTGTTCAGCATAGTAAAAGTTTGGCCGCTTCTCTTTTCTCTTCAATCTTGTAAATGCGGCTTGTCAGCATCACTTACCATTTAAGTACAGTTTGCACGTTGGACAAATATAATTTGTATAATATTTATTTGCAAAACCACGACTGTACAGCAAAACATATCATTTATGTATGCTTTTATTTAGATTCGCCGATTATGTTTCTTAATGATACATTTTGTTTAAATATATTTAAAAAATCCAGAGCTGATGCGGCTTTTAAGCGAACAAAAGTTTTTTAAATCTGAAGTTTTAGTGATAAATCAATCATCAATACAAAACTCCTAGTTTTGATACCGTGGCAGTTTTAAGTGTACACACATCGCACTTCATGGCGATAATAAGATATTCGTCACACTTCAAATAGTACTTCATCGATTAATTATTCAGCTCATCGATGTCATGTCACTTGACTTCTAAACATGCAATCATGCAGATTATTTGAATTACACATGATCTGAATACAGTGTACCGATTTGCCCCAAATACACAACCTAAAATCTATAATTCTATTTACGTTGACCGTAGCAATGAAGTTGTATAATTAATGTATCCCAAAGGAAATCATTCTGATTTGAATAAGTATAATCGTTTTAACGTCGTTAAATCGTCAGTCGCTTAACAAGTATACAGCATAAACATTGCCGTATATTCTTATTTTTGATTTTACAAATGACTTATTGTTTTTACACACCTGCATTTTTCTTCTTTGAAAAAAATGGTCAAATTGTAAAAACATTGAGGTTATTGATTATATATGAAAAACGCACGTAACAAAAACTACGGGATATCTGCTTTAGATTCAGACCCTTATTTCCATTAACAAATATGGCAATAACAAACGATTAAATGTCAATGTTATTGGTAAGTTATGTTTTGAAAATAAATATAATAAACACGCTAACATGTGGTTCGGGTCGCCATTTTTCTTTTTAACGTAAATAGCTCTGTAATTCCACATCGTTTCTGCTATATTGTTGGAAATAACTTGAAATATTACTTGTTTTGAAGCAAACACAAATTAGAAATTAGTTTGCTAACGACGATATTATTTTCTGTCTTAATATCAATTAATTATTTTATAAAAATTATAATCTAAGATCAGATAAGTGCTTTCACCAATTTATTCAAACAATACAAACATTATTATTAGGTATCTGTTAACACACGATCAAAGGAAAGCAATGTTTTCATTTTGCCACATATTTATATTAATTTTGTTTGTGTTATAAGGAACGCATCCTCGGATACCCAGAGGTGATTCCGCTCGCTACATCAACCCCTGGGACAATTAGCTAGAAAAGCTTTGAATCTGCCACCGAAAATCGATACGAAGCGTTATAGCGTGCGGTCCAATCAGATAACCGCTCATGTAAGGATCGTTTTCATTGGTCATCTTGGTCATCCGAAAATGACGATGTAACCAAAGAAATGATAGTATTCATTCAGCGGTACATCGAAGGAAATTGAACTAATTGCCCCAGGGGTTGATGTAGCGAGCGGAATCACCTCTGGGTATCCGAAGATGTAATAACGCATTTGCTACAAGAATACTTATTTGAATGGTAACATAGCATTTACTTAATGGGTCGCACAATTTTAATGCCAATAATGATTATAGCATTATAAACAACTTTTCATTTAAAACACACACAAACACAGCAACACAGTTCTTCCGTTTCACAAAAGGCCTTCAAATTTTGTTCACCACAGGTCCTCAGCCGGACGAACAGCCGCTTTCTTTTTCTGAACGAAGATCACGGTAGCAGATGTCAGCAGACCAATACACAGAACGACCAGCAACACCGTCAGTAGTGTCAACAGCGTGCACACGGACACTGAAATAGGGAACATACAATACAATTGTAATTCTAGTACTACTATGAAACAAAGTTTAGCACGTACAATATATACGTATTTTACGTAATTCGCAATGTTATCTCAGAAAGGTTTGCTAATGATTGTCAAATATGTGGATGATCCACTTAAATAATATATTGCAACAATAATTTCATGTTTAATGATCCGTTAATACTGCAGCGTACTTGACTGTATAACACTGCCTAAATAGAGCAATGACTTTAATACATTTGAAAATGTAAAGAACGTTTATTACGTTACGCTTTCGAAGTTTAACTGAGCCGTTATCGTCATGGTTAGTTTTTGTAACGATTAGTATCGCAGGACATTCAAATGTAACATAGTACGGCCGCAAGAAAATGCTATTTTTTGTTATCCGTATCTTTCATTTACTAAAACACGTTAAACATGGTAATTTTGGTTACTATCAGTTTAAAAACTGTAATTAGCAATTAAGTACTTACTTTTAACAACAAAACAAAACAGATTTTTTTGCATATGTTTTAATGAATCTTCAAAACTAAAATGCAAAATGCAGAGACATTTCTTAAAACAGTGTCCTTTCGATGGTCTGTAAATTACATTACATTTACATTATTTGTATGCTTTTAGTTTGAGATAAATGCACATTATATCCTTGTTAACAAACATGTACATCAACCAATTTAAAGCTTTAATGAAAATCCTTAGCGGCTCCAAGGGAAGAAAGAACTGTAAGTATAGTAACGTCGTACTTAGACCAGATGGTTTCACCGTAATGGACGTCCAGTAACCAAAACCACACGAATCGTTTGCGGCAAACGTTATACCGCTCTGATGACCGGTGTTCGGAGTGGAACCTTCATAATGCTGTGTTTCCCGAGAGATGTGTTGTGACGAGCTTCCTGATTGTGTCTTCTTTGTAGTTGCTCTTGAAGCAGACATCCCGGTCGCCTTTACATTAGAAGTTGAAGGGAACGAACCGGGTGTTGCGCTTCTTATTATGTTGACCTTAAGTGAATTTGTCGTCTTTACATCGGTACTTGATGGGAATAGGACAAACGATGCACTGTTTAGCATGTTGGTTACGTATTGATTCGGCGTTGTATCTCTGATGGTGTGTGTCAACGAGACTCGTGTACTTGCTTCTAAAAGAAATCGTAACATGGGGTAATTTAAATTTTACATACTATACTTAGTCTATACGATTTTTATTGTTCAATAGTAAGCATTCTCATTTTGTGTAATCCCTTTAAATTTAGCAAAATATTTTAACTGACTTTACCAAGTAACATCCAAATAACGATACCATTTATATAATAACTTTTTGTTGCAAAAACATAAATGGTTTGTTAATAGAATGTTACAACAACACTGAACTTTCAATGATTTTCATTGCAGGATTATGTCTAGCATTTTTATTTATGCCATGCCGTTTAAGACAATGAAGAAATATCATGAAGGTGAGTACACCTACAGCGTTCCTGGGTACACCGGTACTAGCCATTTAATTAAATCCGCTATCGACTAACAGCTTCCACATTCACGCCATAAATCAAACACATACTTTATATGTATTCTCCAGTTCTTACCAAACGAGATGCTTTTAAAATAAAGTTTATTGGTTAAAGTAACAATTAAAAAATAAACATTGTATTAACACTATCAATAATAATGTTTAAATGTAAATTTGCCGTTTTCGTGCTTACTTTGTGTAGAATTGGACGACATTTGGGTTGTTAAAATTGAACCTCGTGTTGAAGCCGTTGAAGGAGGAGACGGAGTAAAGAAAGGTGAGCACACGTTTCCACAATATTGTATTGAGTGTATTCGTCGTAATCCTTTGGGTGATGACACTCCTCAAAGCAATCGTGTCCGTACGAAAAACACAGTCCCCGGAGTCGCGTAATATTGTTGAACTGTGTGGATAAACCGGTACACGTATTAAGGCAGTCCCAGGGTAACCATGAACTTGCTTCACAATATTGCACCGATTCTCGTATAGTTTTGTAGGTAACCTGACACGGTTGGCCGGTACCGGTTACACATACTACAACGATACTTAAGAATACAACAATCACGAGTAAAACGTTTTTCCGCATTATGTACAATTTTACTAATACAATTAATATATTTCGTGAAAATGTCTTAAAACGCGGTTATGGTCTTAAATCCAACAGTACCTTTTAACTGTACTTATTGTCTACAGTGTTGTTAAACTTGCTATTGTACTAATAATAGTAATAATACCGAGGGCATACGTAGTACATTTGATAAGCATTTCAATATGTTAAAATGTTGTAAGGCGCATTATTATCGTTATAAGCATTTAATAGCTTGGACGTGCGCCGAACAATGTAAATTTTGATTATCGAAGTGTTACAAAAACATACAATGACTATAAGTCACTTAATAAAATATTATGGTTTCACGTCGGTTATCACCACATGTTTTATGCGCCTGTATTCTTTCAAATGTCTCTTGAAATTAAAAAAACACAGAACGAAATTAGTATCATTTGGGAGAGGAAAACGTATTAAAAATATGAATTGTCTGTTACAGCTATCCTAACTTATTTCAAACACATTTTCGTCTATGTGTCACTAAGCAATTTTCATTCGTTAATTTTTATTTGTATGTGTCTGCAGTTTCGTTATTTTGGAAATTATCAATTGTAGAGGATTTAAAATGTTTTATTGTAGGTGGCCTCTTGACAAGTCATTTCATACTTTTAAGAAGTCGGCGATTTTGAATATTACGATGGTATTGCTCATCGTTCGTCGACAAATGCGATATTTTAACAAAACCCTAAATATTTGCATATTTTATAATTATATAACATCTTGACTGTCCTAAAAGATGAACTGCTGAATTGCAGACATCTCTGGCAATATGTCGAAACGAAGGACATGGCAAAACTTTGCAAACTTTGTTTTCATGTTGGTAAATCAAGCAATTATATTAATTGGGAACTATGACAAAACGCAAAACGCGTGCCAGTGCTAATTTTTCTGACCTACGCAGAACGTTAATACTCACTATGCTTGCGAATTAAAAAGAATTAATTCTTATACCTTGATTTTCTCTGGTAATTGATATGTTTTGAGACTCTTACTCAATTTATGTTAAGAAATATTAACTAAATTGATCTATTTTTACTATGGATACATTTTCGTTGCACCCATAAAATGAATCTGAAATAACCGCTAAAACAATCGTTTGACCTTGTTTTCGATCTTGATAATTCTCTTCAATAAAATTACTTTCATTTCAAAGATTGTTGACGTCATTGCGTTGAGGTCAGATCGGTGGCTCACAACGCCTGAATAATGCAATTGATTCACAAGCAAGCTTGTTCGATTGTGTTTCGGTAATATCGTCTTGCTTCCCCGCATTTCACAACAACACGTTTCTTTTGATATTGATATTCCAAAAAAGACTATATTTGACAAATATCAGTACGCTTCCTCTACTTTATTATTATTAGAACAAGCACTTTGACATATGCCAGCGCTCAAGTTTTGTCTCATAAGGGAGATAAACGTGTGATATATGAGCATTCAGGCAGCTTCTACACGCCCTTTAATACTCCAAGTGCAATATATATGATGGCTGATATATTTTTTCAAATTTTGTAATGGAGAAACTGAGAATTTAGTGAAAACAATATGAAAAACAAAAGGCGCCGCTAAGCGTATTTGTATGTTATTGTTGTACCTTTGAAGAAATATTATCCTTATTTAAAAAGGTTACACGTTTGAAAACTCAACTTACAAACAGTTTTAAAAGCAGTAATTCTAATTTTGTGTGGAGTGATTATGAGGTCTTCATCACCAAATATATAAAAAAAATTATACTGCAATAACAACTTATAAGTAAACGAATAAGAAAAACAACCAAACTCTTGGTTGTTTAATATCATATTGGAAACTGTAACATTGTAATACTGAGGATTTTTAAAAAAAAAAGATATTCAATACACCTGTTATATTTTAAGTTTATTATCTGAAATAAGTGTTTAGTTTTCCATTATTCGCAATTGCCGTGGCGGACATTCAGTTTCGTGCCTATTTTTTTATTGTTTGTTTGTTTGTTTTTTTTTTAAAAATATCTATACGCAAAAACCTCATAGTTTCAAAGATGATATACCTGTATCGTGGTACAGTTCAGCCAGCGCGGAACCTTCATTTGAACACCCATCACCGCGATTTACCTTAACGTGTTCGCTGAATATGACCACCGCGATCGGTGGTTTTTGCCGATATTTCGGGTGGTCACCGGCGTTCAATTGCCCACAGAAGTGAACACCGCGCGACGCGGTGTACGAACACCGCGGATCCCGATGGCCGGACACGGTGGTCCCTGGTGGTTAGTAGCTTATTTTAAACAATTTACATGTACATTGTATAGACGATGAAAAACCGTTGACCGCGATGATCCCTCGCGGGCGACCACCGCGAATCCTCGCGTTCGGTCATCGCGAAACGCGAGGGTCATGACCACCACGGTCAACGGGTGTTCGGTCGCGGTGTTCGACCGCGCGTGAATAATTCTGACCACCGGGGTCAGAGGGTTTATGAAGGTTCCGCGCTGGCTGTACTGTACCATTATAATCATAATAGTCAGTATTTTACGAGAAACAAGGGCATGACGGTCGACTTATAGTGTAGTCTTCTTACGTGTTCAAGTCTAAAACAATATGTATCTTTATGTTAGGTCTATATGTCCACTCAACATGATGCTTAATGCCAAACTGTCCATGGATAAGAAAGATATATACAATATAATCTATGTTTCCTAAGGATATTTCCCCTGTCTTATATCAAATCCTAAGGCACTTTCCTTACATGTAACGAGTTTTGTTTTGCCAGAGAAAAAATAGTTGTATTACTTTAATTTCCCTACATTTACATTCACTCTTAAATATATGTTTAAGTATCTTTAGTAAAGGCTAACAACCTCATCGGTAGAGGCTTCTTGGAACTAGAAAACATGTTCTGCGTTCTACTCTCAGAAACATATATACTACATTGTTTGTTTCATTTAATCATCGAATTCTCTAAAATATATTTTATGTTAAAAAGTTCTTATCTAACCACGACAATATTCTGCAATTCACGGTAAATGACCCACCTGTTGTGGTTGTTATTAAGATCACTAAATGTTGTGTGAAACGTACTTCTAGTGCGTGATGCCTGTCGTACGACGAAATGCTGTTATTTGTTAAAGATAAAAAGAAAGTTCTGAAACCCGTTACTGTAGTTTATGTGAGCAATCAAGTATTCTCAATTTGAAAGACTTAATGCCACACCGTGACAGTACAAAACGCACCATCATCGAACTTATTAGTGATAACGGGTTATTCTAAACTCTTGAAACAGCAACTGATAGATTTATTTATAAACATAATAATTCCATGCCACTTGAATATTAAACATGCCAATCACGCAGATTATTGCAAACCACAAATGTTCGTATTACCACTGTTGTTCTGTAAAACATTAGCATTACAACATATATAACAGTTACGTTAGTAACACAAACTAATACAGTAGATCTATAATAGACTGTTTCTATTTAACAGTTATTAACTGACTATAAGGTATCGTATAAAGTATTTTGAAAATATTGTGGCTAAACATTTCAGGGTAGTCTTCTTTATGGTCATGATAATCATTCCTTGACCACTGAGTTGACGGTTTGATTTGTATAATGTTTTTACATTTAATACCTGTGTATGTATATGACAAGTTGTCCTGTAACCGCATACTTTAGTATGACATTGTATATTATGATATACACAATCATTTACATGGACGTTTTATGTCATTTAAAGCTATGGGAATAAAGTAAGGCAACGGTGACTTAAAGACTTAAAGAAGTCCATAACATCGAGTTTATGAATGGAAGCAGCTAGTCGCTTGTGGAGTAAAAGGGGTAGTACTTATGAGCCCATTTATTTGATTAGGTGATCGGCATTTCGTTTCTAATTAATAACTGTTCAGAGTGATTTAGTGTACAAGTACATGTAACACCAAGGTTCATAATACGCCGACTAAGTGCAACAGTGTACGTAATACAAACAAATACAAAATAAACGTGTCCGTTTTATTCTAATAATCGAGTCGATGTGCGGTTATGTATTAACATTATTGTGGTTTATTTTCCCTTTTCAAAGCAACATTAAACGCAATAATTTACAAGCGCGTATTTGTTTTTCATATCTAAAATATATATTAAGCCCATGATCCTCCACCAAACTAAGCGTTTTCCACATGGGATTAAAACGGTTGACACGGTTTTTTGTATTACTATACAAAATAAATTGTAAATTGAAGAGATGTTCAAAGATAGAATGTTGTAAACAATGTATATTACTTATTTATTTCTTGCTTCTTATCAAAGCCGTTTTCCGTTTGTTTAGTGCAGATTTTCTGTAGGACGAATAGCCGCGTTCTTGTTATGAACGATGATCACGGCTACGAATATCAGCAGACCAATACACAGAACGGCCAGTAGCACCGTCAGTAGTGTCAACAACGTGCACACGGACACTGAAATAGTTGTCATATGTTATTTTAGTAATAGTATAAACAGGTTCTGGAAGGACAACAAATATGCATAAACATACTGGGTGATCTTGGAAATCATTGATAATGATGGTTGAACAGGTGACTGCACTTAAATAAAATATAGTAGATCTATTACATGGCTAAAATATATAATGCAATTGTCAGAAAAAGAACATTTTAACATTTCCAAAAGCTTAACATTGTAGTGCAGTAGTGGTAAAACGTTTCAAATATCAATGATTTTCCGATTGCCCGACATCTGTTTCACATAACATTGTATTGTCATGGTTTTCAGATATATTCTCGGGTAAGTACTCCTAGTTAACAACCATCAACCAACATAATGGTTTGAAGACAAAATGATTAAGTTGTGTATTTCTGTAGGGGCTCGAACGAGAAAGAGAACGCAGCTAGTCACGTAAGTCCTTACCTAGACCAGGTGGTTTCACCGTAATAGACGTCCAGTAACCAAAACCGCACGAATCTTTTGCGGCTAACGTTATACTGCTCTGATGACCGACGTTTGGAGTGGAACTTTCATAATGCTGCGTTTCCCGAGAGATGTGTTGTGACGTGCTTCCTGATTGTGGTTTCTTTGAAGCTGTTCTGAAAGCGGAAGCGGACTTCCCTGTCGTCTTCCAAGTTGTAGTTGATGGGACAAAACCGGCTGTTGAGCTGCTAGTAGGCATGTTGGTTGCGTTTGTTGGCTTTACGGTGGTAGTTGATGGGGAAAGGCTGGATGTTGCGATTCTATGAATGTTGATTGCGTTTGTGGACTTCACGTTGTATGTTGATGGGAAAAGACCGGACGTAGCGCTGCTAGGCATGTCAGTCACATTTGTAGTCTTTGTAGAAGGGGCATTTTGAGTCGACGATACCCGTGTAATTGGTCCTAAAATAAATCAGAACAAGTGTTACTGTATATGACCATTTAATAAACCGATTGAAACAGATTGGGTATTAACACCATACTTTGTGTACTCTCATATAAATTGGGTGTATACTAATAAATGTCTAATAACAAATTAACACGGACAATGATCAGATTACTGTTTGATGAACATATATTTTTGTTTATGATTTCTGTCAAATGATATCTTAATACTGTGACTTGTCATTTCATCATTTGCATTCCAAGCTTATGGTCAGAGATTGACTACCACTCGGAACAACGAAATCTAATAAATATAAATTAAAACGATGTCTAATAAATTGTTGCAACCAATAAAGATAGGTTCAAGTTGAAGGGCATCATGGCAAAATGGCCCGTACAAAAACAAACACGTAGATCAGTACAATTAAACTGATGAAAGGGAAAGCCCTCAGGAATCATAGCCTGCACGAGAAAACAGCAGCTGCGGTTTTATTGAAGCTGTTCATCAGTAGAAATGAATTATGCCACACCACTGACGCCCCCTAGCGCATGAGCAGAACTCCATTTTCAAATGTAAACAGCATACATGTACACTCCATGATCCCCGAGGACCAGAAAAATATGACTACACAATGGTGTAGTACGGAGCGACATTTTACAGCCGCCACACAGGCACTAAACACCAGCTGTAGTAAGTCATATTAAACTGATGAAAGTGAAAGCCCTCAGGAATCATAGCCTGCACGAGAAAACAGCAGCCTCGGTTTTATTGAAGCTGTTCATCAGTAGTAATGAATGATGCCACACCACTGACGCCCCCTAGCGCATGAGCAGAA
>Ga0224511_10003630_pt1 | contig 11250 bp, 9 predicted proteins | sample SF_May12_sed_USG_2_FD_169988 | JGI IMG/M metagenome (GOLD analysis project Ga0224511, IMG submission 169988) | Sediment microbial communities from San Francisco Bay, California, United States - SF_May12_sed_USGS_8_1 | ecosystem: Environmental > Aquatic > Marine > Sediment | place: USA...
ATTGCTATTATTGCATACTTATGTATTATGGGCTGGAAGCCTTATTATTGAAATAAATGAGTTGAGTTGAGTAAATCTTGATCATTTATAACAATACGAGTGCACATTTTAAACCAATGTATTAGGGATATGGTTATCAGAAAAGAATCTGACCTACTACTACAAGAAGACACATACTTCCTGTTTGTGATTTCATTTAACCACAAGAACAAAAGAAAAGGACAGAAAGGGGCAGATATTGTATTTTTGCAGAAATGTGCATAAGGTAAAGAGTAAGGCATCATTATTATTCTGTCAGGGGTACTGTTGGGAGAATTGGGGTGGAGTTGTGTCTAATAGCCAAGATAAGAAAAAAATATCATATTATGTTAATATCTTATTCAAGGCCAGATACTGCAGGAAGTGCTGTTAAGGGTCTCTGTTTAGAATCGTTATAACTCTAAAATGTCTCTTCTGTTGGGGTTATATCTAGGAATTCTTGGGAAGGAAAATACAAAAATGTGCAATGCATTATGTTCCTGCATTTCTTTAACATATTTTTTTACCTGTTTCTTCCAGAGATTCAGCTACTGACCCTATCAGGCCATGAGGGCCGTGTGAACTGTCTGCTGTACCCGTTCAACGAGAGTACGCGGTACGATCCCAGGCACCTGCTGTCTGGCGGCGCGGACTTCTCCGTCATTCTGTGGGACATCCAGGAGGGAACCAGGCTTCACACGTTCACCGTCCACGGTGGGGAGATCGCACAGCTTATTGTGCCGCCTAGCAACTGCAATGTAAGTTGGATGTCCCTTACTGGGAACCAATAGAGCACTTTTGTAGTCAGTATTGACTTTTGGCTGTATAAAGTTGATTTTCAGGGATTGGTAGGTCATCTAAACTAATGGTACAAGTATAAAATCTTAAGATAAATCCCTTTTCTTTACAATAATTTTTCAAGCATTACAGTAAAATAAATGGAAAAACCACTCAAATAGTTGAAACCAGAATTCCATTGAATATAATGCCTACAAATGTAAAGGCATACACAATATCCAAGGTTGAGGTGTTGACATCATTGGCCGCCTTCATGGCAATCGACCTTTCCAGACTGGTGATCACCTGATTCATATGTTATTTAGGGCAATAGTCAATACATTTGTGCAGTCCATGGTCAATATTTGTTTTCTAACCAGTTATTATGTCCTTTCCCTAGGTGCGAGTGTTGACCTCGGTATGTTCAGTGGCGGTTGACCACTCGGTGTCGCTGCTGAGTCTGAAGGAGCGCAAGTGTATCATGCTGGCCTCCCGTCACCTGTTCCCCGTGCAGTGTATTCGCTGGCGACCGCTCGATGACTTCATGCTCATCAGCTGCTCTGACGGGACCGTGTATGTCTGGCAGATGGAGACAGGTACAGATACTTCAATACAGTCAGTTTAGAGTTAGTTAAGAGTGTATGTCTGGATATACAGCCTGTATGAAAGTGTCACTTATATTTGAAGAAATCAGTTATCAGTAGACATCAATTCTTAATCTTAAGGTAATGGTATTTTGTAATGCAAATAGCATCCGATTGTTATTGCACTAAAACATTATTCCAATCTTCATTTTATTGTTGACAAAAGCTTACAGAAAGAATAATAGACCCAAGAACAATAGTAGCAAGCACAAGATGCAAATCATAGAAGTCTGGCAGAACAAGGTGTTGAGAGTGCAAGCCTAGCCACTTGTTAAGTCATCTGGTCCTAAAATGAATTCTACAGAAATATGTCTAAATTAAGTAAGGCATTTGTCAGAGTGTAGCAGAGTATGTGCACTCGGTATCTGGTTACACTTAGGTCAGCTTATTCTCCCAGCCAGTGTGTAAATTAACTGACATGGATGATATGACCCATTATGTGTTGAAAACAGCTTTATTACATAACTTTTAATTATATGCCCTGTAACATTCCACCAGCACTATTCAATAATAGATTGGCAATTTCAATAAGTGGTCCAATAAATAATATCACTGTTGGACCGGGGCCAATAAGTGTTATTGGCCCTGCTTTCCTGCAATTTGATTATAGCTGATATTTTGCGTAGGCATTTCATGCAACTGTTAGCTTGTAAAGTAAGCTGAAAAATATTGACACAACATATTCAAATGAAATATAGTTTTAAAGTTATGTCTTTTAAATAAATAAGAGTTATGTAATAAAATTGTTATTAAATAAGAGATTTGATATTGGCACTGTTATTTGTCCTCGTGCAGTCGTATTAGCCCTCGGCCTTCGGCCTCGGGACAATACGACTGCCCTCGGACAAATAACAGTGCCAATATCAAATCTCTTATTTAATAACATATAATGTGTACTACGCAGCTCTACCAGTCGCTGACATTAACAAACGCACCATATCCGCATGTCCTACAACAACGTTTGTTTGTTTTTAAAACACGTTTTAATGTAAGATGTCGTTTGTACGTATATTATTAAACATTTGCTATTTAAAGGTCAGAGCTGACCAATCTCATGACCACCTAGAATATAATCCTGGACCACTCGTGCTCCTTGTGAGGGGACTTGGCCTACTGGTAAAACACTGGACTGCCGACCCAGAGATTGCAAGTTCAATTACCCGCTCAACCAACTAAAATTACTAAAACGAGATATTTATGTTCTAGTTCCTTCCAGGATTAACGCAACCGTGTGCCAGGACAATACGCTGGTCATGTTAATGAACCACTATGGGCCACTAACAGAAGCTAAGAATATGTATGCCCCGACGGCGTATGGTAATGTCAAAGTGCGTTGATAAACAAACGCACCTACCCCATCTTGTCCCTTCTTGTCATATGCTTGAATGGGGTTTCGTTTTAACACAATCAGATAGGGATCAACCATATATATCTGATGAATTTGTAGTTTAAACAACACATCATGTGGAAGCCGAGGAGCCAACAAATGATTGATGTGTTGTTAATGATAGCACTTGCATTTGCAAGTCCAGACAGGCATATGAAGTAAACTTAACATGCTGCATTATTATTGTGTAATATATGTTTACTTGTCAGAGGTACTTTGGCATAGTTCGACCTTATTGAACTTTTACGTATTTTAATTTTTTCAAACTTTACAAAACATTAAACAGACTTATTTTTTTCTGAAAAATATAACATTAAAATGTTTCCTTTAAACTAAGTCGATTAAGTAAGACTTTGTCAATTTTGTGTATAATCAGAGATGTGTTCGACTTAGATTTCACGTTTCATGATTCGGTGTTTTTGCGTGCGTCCATCTGTATGTGTGCATTTAGCTGGTTAGGGCTATTAGTTCATAATACTTAGGTTGACCGATTTTGATATAAGTTTGTATAAATGTTAACCTTAATAAGACGGACTGTAGCGCTAACGAATCATTTTGATACTTAAAAAGATGTGGTCAAACTTGGAGGCCAACATTTTGTCAAAGTTAGTCAAAATATTGTTTGCCCGCAACCTAACTTCACAAGTTTATTGAGTGGCACCGGAAGCCATATAATAAAATATGTTTCATTAAAGCATATGTAATAGCAAACAACAACGGATTTTTAAGTGGCTGCTTACATGTACATGTAATGTTGTTTGGAGTGCATTTTGTATGTTCCATAATTTGTTTTCCAATGTCTACTGGTCAATAATTTAGTTTAGGAATCATTTCCTTTTTAAAAAGTAAAACAGTTGTCTAATATTATATGGCGCCATATTGATAATTTGCAAAGCAATCGGATAGGAACCATAACAAATCAAAACAAAATACAGCGCACTGCATATAAAACCAATCCATCATACGGCGAAATGTATAAATACGAGTGCTTTGGTGCTACATTATAATGAAAATCTATCAGAGGCGGCTCTAGCAACTAAATCAGCTTCCCTGTCAGCTTCATCACCGGTAAGGCCAAACAAATAGGCGTGTGTGAGGTAACCCGATCTTTATAGGAAAATGGTCGTGACCCTACAGGTTATGTGTGTCATTTTTTTGCTTTTCATTATTTTATTCTTTTTTTTTTTTAATTTAGGAAAGGAATCGAGTATTGCTCAAATGACACAACTCCAACCAAACTGCTTAGTACTTGTTTATAAATCTTTACCGTTTTAATGCAGTGTCCCTTGACTGTCTCTTACCATCAGCCAACCAAGTACGCTAAGTGAGTTTGTTTATTAGTTTGGTTCGTGACAGCAGCCATTGTCAAAGGTTCAGCATCACTCGACGAACAAGGTTTCCGTGGTCTGGAGGATTCACCGGTGTAAACAATTAATCACTGACACAGATTGATTGACGATAAGGCCTAATTGTTATAATAGTTTGGTTTCGCCTTACCACCTCAAATTTCACTCGTTATATGGAGTCGGGAGATTGAAAAGTGCGATAACAGTCGAACGAGTTGATTTATACGTATCAATCATAAATGATTAACGAAAACGTGTCGTTGTTTTTTCAGAGATTTTATAACCATGTAAGTTTAGGGCTAAACTACTAAATGTTTAACCGATTGGTATCGCAAAAGGGTAACAACATGACAGGATACATACACGTTGTTCTTATTGGTTTTATTGCTTTTAGTGCAATACATTGAAGATCTGACCGACCAATAATACATTTACTTTTTGGGGGAGGAACATAGTTACATGTTTGTTATAGTACATAAAATGACTAGTACCTCGTGTTAAGATCTATTGCCGGACAATCTTACAAATGTATATTGCGCGTGTACCTACACGAAACACAGTTGATGCGCTTGTCCAAAGTAACTGTTACCAAATAAGCCGGAAAGCCCGGAATGCGCTTACGCGATTAGATTTCCAATATTCCAGTACATATTTTTGCAGATTGACCACGGTATGCGCTTTCTCCCGTTTGATTCACGTTGTACATTTGTCTGAAGAACCTGTCCTTTTGACAAGCGGATGAGTTTAGAGTAAAAGGATATTCCGTGTCTTGTGATTGGGCGTTTCTGTCAATTTTAATCATTTATAACAGTACGTGGTCAATTTAATTCAATAGATTAGGGATATGATTCAAACCAAAGAATTCTTCCTGGTTGTGATAAACCTTTCTACATGAACAAAAGAAAAGTACAGAAATGAAAAAAAGATTGACGTTTAAGAAAATGTGCCATTTGATAAAATGGTACTAAGTTCCTCTGACCAAATCGGCCACTTGGAATACCAAAGTTGCCGAGCAGTTAACATGACATGTCATCGGAAACAAACAACGTTTTAACATAATCCAATTATCAAAGTATGAACCGCATACTGTTAAATATTTAACTTTTTCAGACATGATTAATTTACAATGAATGTAACATGTGTTTATAAACATATTCCAAGTGCAAGTATTGTATATCAGGAACTAAAACATATCATCATGTCGAAATTTAACACTTAACCAATGTTTATTTCTCCACGAAAGACATGAGAATACAAATCGCATTAGCATTAGATCAGTTCTTTCGAAAACAGATCTGAGAGTCCGATATAGAATCATAACTTGTGACAAATCGGTCTAGACGTCCATTACGTGTACATCACAGATGAATGAAATATACCCTGTCCAATTTATTTATTTAGGTAATATACGAGAAAATGAAAATCCGGCTACACTAATCTAAATAAAGATGACCATTTCTATATGCCCCACAACCAAATTACTTTGTGGTAGACTGTAAGACACATGCAAGAACACGAGGTTAGCAAATGTAATAACATTCTCGTGTGCCTAGATTTGCGAAAACCTACATATCTACTCTTTGTATGTTGTTCCTAAGCAATATAAAAGACCTTTTACAAAGTGTCAAACGCGGCGCCTACAGATCCAGATCGTGGAGCGATTTAAAGGTCGCGAAACTATATGACATTTCTAGATCAAGTAAAACTGGCAAGGAATTTTACACTAACACATCCTAGTTAACATGTATATCTATTTCAACACGTCTTCATTAGTTTTAAGACAACCCCATTGGGCTACTTCAAGCTCATGACGTTACGCCGATGTAATGTGCGGCATTCAAAGTGCTGCCATACAAGTTCATGTCTTCAGACGAGCATTTTACGTACTTATTAGACGTCATGAGATTACATTTATATAAAGTTTCTGTGTTTATAAATTTGTTTTTCACAATACTATAATCAATACTAACAACTATTATTTATTGATCGATAACGTTAAACACTGCTCCAGGAGGAGCACTACCTGCGTAGTCGTTTTCTATTGGTTTATTGACATTGCGCTGACTTATCAACGTTCTTGTATCTCGCGTGACGTACACAAGTGTTATTACAATAACACGTCATTTATTCCTTTAGAAATAATAAGCGAATGTAATATCAAATGTTGTTGTAAGGACGATTTAAAGCAAATAACAGCTTCGTGCTAGTCGACCTTTGGTTAATAATGTGTACTGTTTTAAGTGCAGTGCGTTGTCTAAATATCAGTTATGCACATAATTATAATTCAATGCTATTTATTTTCAAATTATTTAAAACATGTGAATACCACAGTCAGGTTAATAAAATAAACCCTTTTAAAGACATATTTTTCATACAGTTTTATTGCAACTGTTTGATGTTATAATCGTATGGCAAAAGTACAACATATTTGGCAACAGTATTTTGATTAAGTAGAAAACAATACTCCGTTCGCATGCAGTCTGTAAAATTGAATTAATTCAATTTGAATAGAAAGTACTAGAATTGAATTGAAATAAATAAACAAACATATGGTAAGGGTGACAAACTAATCTATAGGTTTTCCCATAAGTAATTAGTTCGTACGAATGTCGGTCATGACGCAATTACCCCAAGCTATTTTATCACGTTCCCCCTTGCACAACGAAGATGCTTTACGTCTCCTTTGACTAAGGTTTAAGATTATAAGAGAAATCAGGCGGACCGTACATGCGGAACGCTGAAGCGAGCTCTTGGTACGGTTTAAGTATAATTATTAATTATAATTATATGACAAACGATGACATATAATAATACAATTATAACGTCTAAGTACAACACAAATCATTCAATGAGTAAGATAATCATGGCAATGTAAGCCTATTAATAACATAAATCAGCGTATTCACCAATAGCACTGCAATTGTATGGGAGTTAATTAAAAAAAAAACACGGTTTGTTGTAAGTTGTCGTTTGTACATTATTTAACATTTGCTATTTAAAGGTAAGAGCTGACCAATCTCATGACCACCAAGAATATAATCCTGGACCACTCATGCACCTTGTGAGGGGAATTGGCCTAGTGGTAAAAGACTGGACTGCCGACCCAGAGATTGCAAGTTCAATTCCCCGCTCAACCAACTAAAATTACTAGAACGAGAAATTTATGTTCTAGTTCCTTCCAGGATTAACGCTGCCGTGTACCAGTACTATACGCTGGGCATTTTAAGGACCTACTATGGACCACTAAAAGAAGCTAACAATCTGTATCACCCCGACGGCAAATGGTACTGTCCAAGTGCGTTGGTAAACAAATGCCGCTACACCCATTTTGCCCCTTCATTGTCATATGCTTGTATGGGGTTCCATTTTAACACAAGCAGATATGAATCAAACAGAAATATATTATGCATGTGTAGTTAAGAAACACATCATGTTGGAAGCCGAAGAGCCAACAGTGGATTGCTGTGTTGTTGACGATAGCATTTGCATTTGCAAGTCCAAACAGACATATGAACTGAACTTTACATGCTGCAATATAATTGCGTAGAAAAAGTTTACTTGCCAGACGTACTTTGGCATATTTTGACCTTATTACTACAACGTATTTTATTGTTTACAAACTTAAAAAACATTAAACAGACCCAATTATTTCTGAAAAGATAAAATTAAAATATTTTTTAAGTAAGTCGATTAAGTAAGACGTTGGCAATTTTGTATACAATCAGAGTTGTGTTTGTCGCTGCTTAAATGTTATTATTTCGTCAGAATATTTTGTCAAGCTCGCATGCTGTGAGCTCGACTTAGATGTCACGTTTTAGGGTTCTGAATTTGTGCGTGCGCCCATCCGTATGTGCGCATTTAGCTGGTTCGGGCCATAAATTCATAAAAGGTTGACCGTTTTTTAAATATAAATTGGTATAAATGTTAACCTTTATAAGACGGAATCCAGCGCGAAAGAATCATTTTGATATTTCAAAAGATGTGATCAAACTAAGAGGGCAACATTTTGTCAAAGTTGGTCAAAGTATGTTTGCCCGCAAACTTACTTCGCAATAATTATTGAGTTGCTCCGGAAGACATATAATGAAATAGATTTTTATGAATACATATAATATGTTATAGCAAACAACACACATAGCAGAAAACTGTTTTTTAAGTGTCCTGCTTCCGTGTAATGTTGCCTGGAGTGCATTTTGTGTGTTCCATGCTTTGCTTTAATATGTTCACGGGTCAATAATTGAGTATAGGACTGATTTCGTTTTAATATAAAGTGAAAGTAAGTTGTGAAGTATTATATGGCGCCATATTGATCATTTGCATAGAAATTGGATGAGAACCATAACAAATGAAAACAAAATACAGCACACTGCATACAAAACCAATCCATCATACGGCGAAATGTATAAATACGAGTGCTTTGGTGCTACATTATAATGAAAATCTATCAGAGGCGGCTCCTGAAACTAAATCAGCTTCCCTGTCAGCTTCATCACCGGTTAGGCCAAACAAATAGGCGTGTGTTAGCCAACTCGACCTTCATAGGAAAATGGCAGCAACTTTGCAGGTTTTGTGCGTCATTCCTTTTATTTTTATTTTTTATCCTTGTTTTAATTTAGAAAAGGGTAGTAGTATTGCTCTATTGAAACAACTTCAACCAAAAACAAAAACAAACATATCCGCAACACTTCAGCTTTTGTGTGTATGTGATTTTGTTTTTGCCTTTCTTTTTTTCTTCTTTTTTTTATGAACAAACGGGAAGAAGTAATGCTCTATTGAAACAACTTCAACAAAAAAACACTTACTTGTTTGCAAGGCTTGAGTGACCTTTTCAATGCACAGTCCCCTGACTGTCTCTTACCATCAGTCAACCAAATATGCTAAATGTGATTGTATATTAGTTTGGTTCGTGACAGCAGCCATTGTCAAAGGTTCAGCATCACTCGACGGACAAGATTTCCGTGGTCTGGAGGATTCGCCGGCGTAAACAATCAATCACAGACACAGATTGCTAGAAGATAAGGCCTAATTGTAATAATTGTTTGGTTTCCCTTTACAACTTCAAATTCCACTCGTTATATGGAGTCGGAAGATTGAAAAGTGCGATAACAATAATACAAGTTGATTTGTTCTCATCAATCATAAATGATTAACAAAAACGTGTTGGTTTTTTTCAGAGATTTATAACCGTGTACGTTTAGGGCTAAACTGCTGAATTGTCTATCCGATTGGTATCGCAAATAACAATATGACGGGATACATACACGTTGTTCTTATTGGTTTTAATGCTTTTATTTAATTGAATTGAAGATCTCTTCGACAATAAATACTTTCTATGTAGTGTAACGTAGTTACAAGTTTGTAATATTACATGAAATGACTAGTACCTCGTCTTTAAATCTATTTCCGGGCATGTATATTACGCGTATACCTTTTTGACACACATTTGATGCGCTTGACCAAAGTAACTTTTACCAATTAAATCGGAAAAGGGAATTCCTTGTTTTTTTTTGGCGCTTGCCTCCCAATTATTAAGTGTTTAGTTAAAGATGTAGTCAACAGGTAACTACACAGTATGGTATGTAGTGGTCCCCTTTTGGAACACTTTGGAAGGATTTATATTTGGATTTATAGCAGAACGTGGTCAATGCAATCCAATGGATTAGGGATATCATTGTTAGGTGATATTATTACCAAATGAATTCAAAAGGAAGCGTACTTCCTGTTTGTTATAAAACTTATCACACGAGAAAAAAGTATAGAAATGGATGGAGCTTGAGGAAATGTGCATTGGCTTGAACTAAAGCTGCTCTCTGACCAAAACAGACGGTATGCAAGTACGGCCTCTTGGCATACATCATGCATAAGTTGCCGAGCAGTTAACATGCCCAATCAGCGAAAACAAACTACGTTTTAACCTAATCCAATTATCAAAATATAAGCTACACATTGTTAAAGATTAAACCTTTTCAGACATGTTTAATTTACAATGAATGTAACATGTGTTTATAAACATATTCCAAGTGCAAGTATATTATATCAGGAACCAAAACATATAATCATGTCGACATTTAACACTTAACCAATGTTTATTTTATTCTATTGATATGTTTTCCACGAAAGACAAGAATACAAATCGCATTAGCAATAGATCAGTCCTTTCGAAAACCGATCTGAGAGTCCGATATAGAATCATAACTTGTGACAAATCGGTCTAGACGTCCATTACGTGTACTCCACTGATAAATGGAATATATCATGTATTTTTTTATTTATTTAGGTAATATACGAGAAAATGAAAATCAGGCTACACTAATCGAAATTAAGATGACTTATTCTATATGCCTCACAACCAAATTACTTTGTGGTAGACTGTAAGACACATGCAAGAACACGAGGTTGAAAATGTTATACATTTTAGTGTGCCTAGATTTGCGATAACCTACATATCTACTCTTTGTTTGATGTTCCTAAGCAATATAAAAGATCTTTTACAAAGTGTCAAACGCGGCGTCTACAAATCCAGACCGTGGAGCGATTTAAAGGTCGCGAAACTATACTTTTACAAAAAAGAAACTGGACATGTACGTTTTGTATCATAACTTTAAAACCACTGAGTGTAGACACTTGAACTTTTCACTGTTAAATAAATACACTGCGGTTTACCTATCCATACATTTTCGAATGAAAGTTACGTAGTCGTTTTTCATAATAACGCATAATAAGAAAATCACGTTTTTCACGTCTACGTAGATTCAGCGTAAATTTTCGAAAAAGTGTTTTACATAATTGCCTTACTTATCGCATGCTCCACAGTAACTGACGTCGCCGACTTAACACTATTGTAAACGTCAGTTAACGCAATGCAACGCTGGAAGCTGCCGTTCGTTACGTTAGATCGACCCATTTGAGAGCGGACATATGCGCTGCCCTGGATGCATAAAAACCCCTATTTACTTGTTATGGTGTTCCGATTGCAATTTAGTGTACGTGACAAGCCACAAACACTTAAACACTCAAGGACTAACGTCAAAGCCGTTACCTGTTGGTTTTCCTACAGCTATGACAGATTTACCTTATG
>Ga0224511_10003631_pt1 | contig 11250 bp, 7 predicted proteins | sample SF_May12_sed_USG_2_FD_169988 | JGI IMG/M metagenome (GOLD analysis project Ga0224511, IMG submission 169988) | Sediment microbial communities from San Francisco Bay, California, United States - SF_May12_sed_USGS_8_1 | ecosystem: Environmental > Aquatic > Marine > Sediment | place: USA...
AGCAGAACTCCATTTTCAAATGTAAACAACATACATGTACACTCCATGATCCCTGAGGACCAGAAAAATATGACTACACAATGATGTAGTACGGGGCGATTTTTTACAGCCGAAAACCGCATCGGTGGCAGCTCAGTGAAATTTTAACTGAGACAAACAGAGAACTAGGTTTTTTAACGGACACCGGCCGAGCTCCGACCGAGCTCCGGCCGATGTGGGACAGAGCCTTGGAAAGTAAAGTACCTGTGGCTGACCAATGTAAGGAACTCGGCCGTCACCCGGCCGGATATCTTTCGGGGGTGCTTCTTGATTGCGACGTGCTTCCCATTGAGCGCGCCACAACGGTGGGGGGTTTCCACCTGTCTCCGATTCCCTCGGCTTCTAGTATTGCCACCAGGACCAAGTTTTACTGGAACCTTGCTTGAGCCAGCACGTGTTCGAGCACTGTCATTAGAGGTCTTCTCGGTGCAGCCATAGTGATGAACTGACAATGTCAGGTAGGAATAACGAAATAGCTCGGCACCCAAGTCCGTGCTATATCGGCCGAGCATCGGCTGGTCATTGTTCAAAGCCCGTTAAAAACCCGGCCGGCGATCGCACGGTGTCCTATTACCTGCTCGGGTACCGACCGTATTTCTCCTGATGTCCGGCTGACCTCCGGCCGGTAGTTGCTGCCACATCGGCAGAAAAAAACTCCCATTTTGAGACACACTCCGTACGGTCACCGGCCGGTGTTCGGTCGGTCGCCTGAAGATATCCGGACGGAGTACGTTCACGTCACCGATGCTCTGCTTCCGATAAAGAGAGCTCGGTGGCACCAAAAAAATCCACCGAGCTCTACCGATTCCGGACATCGGCCGAGCTATGTGACTGGGCCATTATTCACTTTGAGTTTTTGAAGATAGTCATTTTCATTTTTAACACAATTTCTCTCTTTTGTTCTCTGCATGCTTTAATGGATACATAAATAATGAATCATTTGAACTTTTTCTGTATCATTACATGGTGCATTACCCATGGAATCTGCCACAACTGGTTCCCAACAATGAACCAAGTAAGTCTTATAGAAAAATCACATTTACATGGGTCACTTTATTTGCCAAAGTGTAAAAAAGTTCAAATGACATTATAAATAAAAAAAGCTTTAATAATTGTGAGCAATTTTAAAATTGATGAAATTGAAACATGAACAGGGAAACGACTGCGAATTCATTATGTGATTGAAAAACGTATTCAGTGGCTGGATTTGTTATCGATGGAACAGAGACTTTAAAGTACTTATATAAAACATTGTCAATAGAATATTTAAACCCAGCTTCATTTTAGCACGTAAAATCTCATCGTCAGATATGGGCGAGTCCAAATAATCAAAAGGAGTACTAGGGGCTGAATCCGCATCAAACTGGTTAATAAAATCAGTAAATTCATCATCCGAGGTTGCTCCACTAGCTATTAACTCACTGAAGTTTTTTTTAAAGTCTTCATTAGAAATATTATCTCAAACACTACCAAAACACCCAGGTTTAAACAATCTCTTAAATTCCCTTGGTGATCTCCTTCTTATCGCATTCATCCTACTGCAATGAGCAATGAATTAATGAATTCTTTGACTTACGACACTGATATTTGTAATTCTTCCTTGCATTATATAATAAAACCCTACCTGCCTCTGATAACGTAATATTAAACTGGCATACTGCCTTCTTATACACGTCATACTTACATCTACAAGACTCATCATACCACCCCTAATTAACCCTATTATCATGGACACCTGGCCTTTGACTATCAGAAGTTTTCTTTAAGTATTTATCACCGTGCTCACACAGAAAATTTGTAAATATCGAGGTCAATGTATCAACATTTCAGTCACCGCCTTTGTGCTTTGAATCAAATTTATAATAAGTATTTATAGGGATTTACACAAGCCGTATCGTTATAATTGATATTAGTTCGAAATGGAAACTACAAAGGAGCACGATTAGAAAACGTATTGAATTCCCCGACAGAGTAATGATCATTCAAGTTTTCCTGTTGCCTCAATAAATAATCAACAACACTCTGCCCATATGGGATATGATTGTCAGGTGACACTCTGATCTTATCTAGTACATTAATAAAAAAGCGTAAGTAGATACCTGTTTGTAATAAACCTTATCGCGCGAACAAAAGGAATGTACACATGGGGAGTGGATTGAAGTTCAACAGACCTGTGTTGCCAAGTTTGTTTGCTGACAACTCTTTATGAGAAAGGTTTTAACCTTGCTATCATTCATTGTTAAAAAAATATATGATAATATTCATGAAACGTTTATTTATTATTAATCCGGGTCATTAAACGCGTATCTCTTTTTAACTTGGGTGGAAATGTACATGAGCACATTTCCGCCATAATGTATGCCGATGCCCGTAGCGTATTTCATATATCTTGAAAAAAGGTCAAGATCCTAAACCCTTCGTCTGTAAACCTTTTGAATATAAAATCGACCGGAAGAGTATGTTCACATACTTTTATTTTATCCCCCCATGAAGCAACATGCAAACTTCCGTAGTAGCTTTTAGCAGTGGCAACTTTTCTTGTGTTGTTTATCATATCTTTATCTACATCTGTATGTATTGAAAGTTTGATCCGATGTAGATTTGCATCGTCGCATGCTGATATACATGTCCCCATTTATGTACAGACGGATAGGGCTTGACCACATTACAGTAAAACATAATGCGGCCTTTGGGTTCAGCATCGGACTCGTGTTAGAGGGCCGTGGGCGCGAGCCCCGCCAGGAGCGGCACAAGAAATACATAATGATTGATGCCTTAGTAACAACAACTTAGAGTACACATAAAATAAGACAAGTAATGAACATGTCAGATTCTATGGAGCTTTTAATGAAGAGCAAAATATGAACATAGCCAAACGCCAAATTCTTTTAAAAACGAAAATAACGTTAACTTAATAACTATATAATTATAAACCATTGAGTCATAAACGCAATAACAATGGTTGCAACCGATGCTGCAACAATTGAACCGCTGCACTCTGCTGCAACTGTAACCTTGACCACTGCGAAATCGGTAAGTGAGCCCCCTCTGGCCTGGACCGTCAACGTGTAGGACGCTGTTGACGTCATATCCAGAGTCTTGCCTGTGGCTACCGTGATAAGTCCAGTGTTGGACACGGCGAACTCGCTCCCGTTATTGCCAGCTGTTGTGAAAATGTGTTCAATTAGGAAATATAATTAATATGTAATAATGTTCACCATACAAATTACGAATGTAACTTTGGTACAATTTGTACAATAGGCCATAAACAACACGTCGTGTACATTACGTCTGATACAGACAGTAGGTACTGACAGTAAGCGTTTTAGCATGTATCTCAAACGTTCATGTTATGTTTATTTACAACTATCAATTTGTTTGCATTTGCATTAAATAAAATCCATAATTTAATCGAAACTTTAAAGCATTATCAATAATCTCAGACCCCAAATCATCTCAAAGCACGGACACATCTGAATAAAAGATAACATTTATTTTTAGTTTAATATATTATTAAAATACTTCTAAAATGTTAAAATAAATTTACATGTTTAATAACCATATCATATACCTGTGATAGAATAATTTGAAATTGCAATAGAAGTGTCCTGATGTGATGCTCTCACAGTCGTTAATGTCGCGCCTGCAATATTGAAATGCTTTGTTTACCTACGTTTGATCCAGGTTTGAAAGTCAGACATATTACACAATGCATATAATTGATACATAAATGATTATACAATGTGTTTTAGATAATGAAACAGACAACTGACGACAACATTTTAACAAACCGAAAATGAGATATATAAAATGTAATTGATTTGTTTAGAATAACATCAACTCACATTTTCTTAGAGTATTAAGACCCGTAATGTATGTTAATAAATATATGATAAATATAGGCATATCAGTATTACTGTTAAAAACTGGTCATTACATTATTGTTTTGAAAAACACTTATCACTTATATTGTTTACGTACAATTTTAATGATCAAACAGGGATAATAGTGTTCCAATGCTATAAGTTTAAGCACCCTGCCCAACATACATACGTACAGGCCATTTGAACCGAACATCCTTCTAACCAATACACTCACGCCACTTACCAGTTGTTGCCTTGTCCTGGATGCATGCAGTGTACGTGTCTTGAGAGAAGACAACGTCGTTGATGTCATATACGGTTAACGTGATGGTGGCCGTCCCACATGCACTTGTTGTGTCGTTTGCGCTAAAATATGTTAATAGCATTTTGTTTTAATTTTATTTGACTATAATTTATTAGCCCTATAAAAATAAACCAGCACAACTATCGTTTTTTGAATGTTTGTATGACATAGAGAGAAACAGTTTATTACACTGATATTTTACACATTAATTTACACTTATAATGTCCATATTTGTCTTTCATTTGTCAATTAAAAAAACAAACAATTATTATTATTATCATTATGTATATAATTATTATTTGTATCGTCATCATCATCAGCAGCAGCAGCAGCAGCAGCAGCAGCAGTAGTAGGTTCATTATTATTATTATTATTATTATTATTATTATTATTATTATTATTATTATTATTATTATTATTATTATTACCTGATAACAAAGACGTATTCAGTCGCTTTCTCGTAGTTAAGGTTCTTTCCTGGGGCCAGATGGACAGTCCCACTGTCATTGCCCATCACACCAACATCATCGGTGCTAGACAACAAGACGTATGAGATTGTTGTCGATGGTTTATCACTCGTTGCGGTTGCCGTAAATATAGCGGTACCTACTGGTACCGAGTTTTCAGGCTTCGATCCCCCTATCTGTATGTCTCCAGAACGTGTATGTAGGCCCGGGGTAGGGGATGACCATCCAGTAATGGCAGCATCTGAAAAAGTGTGTATTTAAATACATGTACTACACTACAACAGCGAGAACAAAACAAAAAACACAACGGCTATCAATTACAAAAATAAACACAATATGATTATATAAATCTATAAACACTAAAGTATATCGCCATACCCATTATTTCTTAAAAATAAATATAGTATTTGAAGTTAGTCATGGAAAAGTGTATACGTTGTATTCTTTCTGATACTACGTTTTTATGTACATGTATCAAGCGCGTCATGTTTCAAGCCGAATATAACATCAATCATATTCCGCAAAACATAATAATTCCAGTTAGGCGTGTGATTTAAAAGAAACAATCAAATTAACCAATGATTTAACTATATGTGTCATTCATTTGTTGTACTGAAAATAATCTTAAGCCATTACCCGTCTGCCAACAAAGTATCAAAAATATGCCAACACTTTGAGCGATTGTCTTCATGATAACAAATGGTTGTTAACTTTACGAACTGATGACGCGAAAGCAACTATATTCACCCCAACAACGAGTGGCTAATATGTTTAACAATATAATCCTTTTTAAGAATATCGGGCAATTTTTATCTGTGTATGTAATAGTATATGCTTATCATAAACAATGTGAAAATATTTGGAAACAAGTGGTCCAGCGTCGGGTTAATTGACATAAAAGGTAAGCTACTGTATCCGCTTTCCCGGCAAATGGATAGTTTGATTAACATAACACTTGTTTGTAACTAAGGACATGCTACTTTATTTTTTTGAGAACAAATGATCCGTTCTTTGGTGGAAACTATTATGAATGTTTAGAATATGGTGGTTTTGCGTCATGTTAATTTAAAGATGCTATGCCTGTATATTTTAGTCAGAAGTGTTTCATCTTGTATTTTAACCATATTTAAGCAGTGAAAACTTCTACCGTAAATATGAGAACTTCCAAATGTAGTTATCTATGCACGTTAATATTTATATAACGGAAAAAATGAATTTGTTAAAAATATGTGGCCCGCAAATTCGACTTTGTTTTTTTGCATTTCCACTCTTTGCGTTGAAACAGTTCTAGAGCTTGACAACAATCGATATTTTCAGTTGACTTGGTGGTCCAGAGGTAACGCATCCAACTGGGGTACGAGACGTTTCAGGTTCAATGGACCGTTCCGCAACTGTCAATTATGATCATTTATAACAGTACATGGTCAATTTTAATCCAATAGATTAGGGTTATATTGTCAGGTGACAATCTAACCTAGAAAACACATAAGAAAGACCCCTTCACAAGCCTTCACAAGATCAAAGCAAATCTACTGCATTTGGGCGGAGTTTGAACTTTTGCGGAACGGTGCATTCCCGGCTCTGACAAGGGTTTTTATGTTTGATTTTCTGTTTTGTTGTTGTTATGTTTTTACTTTTTCTGTCCAAAACACATTATTTGTCACAATATTTCGTAACGCCTTTTGCAAAACTAATTTATTTAGCATATTTAACATTTTTGACCGATTATAACGGTAGCAAGATATAGACCTAGCATCTTTAACAGTCCACCTGTGCATTCAGTAAATTGACTCCTTTTATACAAAGATGGCAGGTGTGTCCACTGTTATACAACAATCATATAAAGTTTAATATGTTTAGAAACGTAGTTTAATTTAACTGATAAGACCATGCGCGTTAAATACGCTGAGTTGATTGTTTACCAATCAATGAATTATTTCAATAAAATGTGTAAACATGTAACAGTAGGAGTAATGACCAATAATAAACCGTCCCGTCGTCTCTTTTTTCCTGTAAACAAATCCACCTTTATCCCCTGAAACGTCATCGAAATTAATTAAAACTGGTTGCGTAGATAATCGTAATCAATAAGACATTCGTAAAACCCCTGTCACACCAGAGTGGCGTCCTTACAGCGTTCCTACAGCTGTGCAAACGCTGTGCAGTCGCCTAGAACGCCATGTGGCGGCGTTTACTTTGAGCATGCTCAAAACAAAAAACCATGTCACATCAGAGTGGCGTCCTTACAGCGTTCCAACCGCGTTTAAAAATATTCAGAACGCCGAGGTGTGCGCTGTGCAAACGCCAGCAGCGATGTGGAAACGCTATGCAATCGCCTAGAACGCCATGCGGCGGCGTGTATTTTGAGCATGCTCAAAACAAACGCCGCGGCTTGGCGTTTCCGCAGCGTGTTAGACGGCACGCTGTGGCAACGCTGTGGGGTCTTCTAGAGCGCCGTGGGCGCGTTGTGAGCGCGCCGCGTGCACGCTGGAAAGACGCCGTGTAATTTCTGCATTTGAAGTAGGCGTTTGCAATGCATTTTGATAATAAAACAAATAATCATAAAATGTATTTAAATATATAAAGTAAGGGTTTATTTAAAATAACAAAGCTTAGAGATTGACCATAGTTTGTCTTTTATTTTAATAATAAGTTGTTTAACAAAAATAAACCTCAACTAAAACACATCATTATAAAAGCTATTTAATGTACACTTTTTAGTATATGTTTGTTACTACATATGTTACAAGTCGTGCCTGACTTTAAACATTTTAACAACGTTTAAATCCTTTGACGAATTGCTTCGAAAAGTAAAAAAAGATTACTATGTTTGCAAAATAGGGTAACTCAAAATAAAAATAAGTCAAAAATCTTAAACGCTAAAATCGCCGTGAGGACGCTGTGTGCGCGCCGTGTGCGCGCTGTGAACACGCTGCAGCAACTGCTTGCGCGCTGTGAAAACGTCATGGACGCTGTAAAGAAATGTGGAAACGTCGTGTGGACGCTGTAGGGACGCTGTGAGGACGTTTTGTACACGCTATAACTGACAAATTTGATATTTTAGGTGTATTCCGCGGCGATCCAACAGCGCGCTGACATGGTTTACGAACGCTGTATAAACGCTGTGGCATCGCCGTTTTGTATGACAGAGGCTTGTACATTTCACTGTATTGACCATTTGTATAAATGCATTTGGGATCAGTTTCCCTTTCATCAATTTAGTCGTCTTAGTTATATTTGAAGAATTTATTATTAATGATACAGTATGTGATTAAACGATTCTATTAGATATATCTATATGATAGCTACATGTAGCTATTAGTTCTTTATAACTATAGGAGCTAATATGTGTGTGCTGAATTAAAAAACTAACATTAACTGTAAGCAAAAGGTTAATGTCTATTAAACTTGAATGTTATATACTTTTTCAAAAACACGTGTTGATTTTATGTTGCATCTATCTGAAAACGAGACAATTATCATTATGAACGTTTGTGGCATATCATGTAGGCTTTAGTGTTGAATAATGAGAATGCCGTTTGGTCTTACAAAATTATTCAATGTCACATATAAGCTCCATGTAACAGCTTAAGCCTTAACCCTGCCAATAAACTAGATTTTTTTGTTAATTTGTACTTTTTTCGTAACTTTAATATTAGGCCTACTGTTCAAATTATTCAAGTGCCAAAAAGCTTATGAAAATCACACGCGTTGTTTGGATTTTAAAATATTTAAATATTTTAAGCCTGACGGATTTGTTTTAGATTTGAACACATTGCGTAAATATTATACCCTACAGTTTTTATAATTATAATGTCAATGCTCTTTTTCTACATGTGCCATCATTATATCAGTATTGCTTAAGCAGTACCATGGTTCCTAATAAATTTTTTTAAAAAAGTAATGTTGATAATTGGTCGGGTTGTTGGTTGATTTAACGCGGCTTTTAACACTAATAAGATCATAGTATTGTGGTCAGTTTCTGGGTCCACTATAACTTGAACCTTTACACCACAATGTATTGACTGCTTGTTTACATAAGCCAGTTGTTAGGGACAGTTTAACCAGACTATATCCATATCTAGGATCATTCATCTCGGACAGGACAACTGAGCTAACGAACTTTATCTTCGTTTATACCTAATGCATGCATCAATGCAATTTTGTTGTTAGTGTTACTTATCACAAAACCATATAATTCTTTCACATATAACTAGGTCTATTCATCATTAATACCTTACAATGTCTACGTCTGTTTCAGCTTTGTCTGCGCATAGAAAATGCGATACTGATTTTAAATAAAGAAAATATTTGCTTTAGGATTACATGAGTGCACTCCATTACTCGTCCAATTACCTAGCAACTCTAAATATAACTCATCCTCGGCCCTTGTGACAAAAGTCATACAAAACCTTATCAATTCTAATTCAAAAACATCATTACTTTAATTCTCCATTCCAGTGTCAGTATGTCAGTGCTTTTTGGTACAAGAGTACGCTCTAAACGTTCTTTAGAAAAGCTGTAAACATCTCGAGATTCAAACAAATCTATTTTGCATAGTATCGCATTCGTACACGAAACGTGATATATACACCAGAAGCAAAATGTCACTTTTCACCTAATCTATATTTGCCAACATGTTTGACTACATTTACCTTTTTAAGAATGGTGGTGTATTTAAAAATGTCGATTGTAGTTTTCATGTGTTTGCATCTCTTCATGTAAAATTAATTTTATTAGTATGCATCCCATTTTATTCGAGGTTAGATAAGACAACTTCAAAGATGTTAAACATTAGTTGTTCACGTTGGATACGTGGTCTAATCGCAATCAACAAACATACACATGCATTTACGTTCAAAAAGTAACACACTAATTGAGTTATAAATTTTATTGAACAAACATCCACATGTTTACAACCACCTTTTATATTATGTTATGTTATGTTATGTTATGTAATGTTACTTTTTCTCTGAAAGAAATGGAATTTGTATCTCCGGTACATGTTATGCAAATTATGAATGACATATTTTCTCTACATAGCAGTTGTAATTATCAGATCGGAAAATAGTTTTAAAACGATGTTGTTTGGAGGGCTGTGGTTTGTTCAGAAAGACAGAAACAGAAATGTAAACAGCCTATACACTTTTTTCATACCCCATCAAAGGGCATCATAAGGCATACAGGCTAAGGCAGAAGGATATATGCACACATTAGTTAAGTGGGAGATACGGTCACTTGTTAGAGAATCTTGTTTCATTCTAAAACATAAACATTATATAGTATCGTATATTCATTAGTTCAGTCGTTGCGTTTTGCTCTACTCCTTTCGAGATACATTAAACGTATGATCTTTAAATTAGTTAGTGGATCTAAATATAAAGGTATATCGATAATGAATGGTGCATAGTATCTCTTAAAGTACTCTACCACAAAACCATGAAGAAACATGCATCAAACAACACGTGCTAAGAAACATACCGGTAGTTCATTTCCGAAGTAAAAAATAAACCAGCTAAAAACATGATACACTAATGAATATAGAGAATCTTTGCTAGCTAACACATCTAAAACGTTATGTTATTCGTGGTCAATTGTTCTCAAACTTCTGAATAATATACACATATATTTGAATTTGTGTATGCCATTAACAAAAGATACTTTTTAGTTTTTTGCGTTCATGAAAATGTTACATTGACACAGCGATCAAGAGCGACAACAGAAGGACGACCAGCACATGGGACAGCTGGGTGGCTCCGCTATCACCATCGCTATCTCTGGCGCAGGTCAAGGCACTGGTGAGGGTGAGAGTAACGGTGTCACTCGCACCTGAGCTTGTCCCTGTTGCAGACAGCGTCAGGGCGTAGCTTGTATTAACTGTGGCAGCAAGAGCTGTGCTTCCAACGGAGAGAACGCCTGTTGTGGCAGCCACGGCAAACGATGCTGAGTTTGTCCCTACAATAAAGTGAGTAAGGTAAATTTAATCAATTAGTTAAGCACTAAGGCTGTTTAAAAGATAAAATAACTAAACATTGTCCATTACTGTATTAATCCAAACAAGATGAAAATATTTATGTATGTGATGAGTTTAATAAGATAAAAACTAATATGAATCACTACTTTTTGAAAGTGTTAAACACATTGCACCGCAATTATGTTAAATGTTAAGGACCATCGAATACTAATACACCAGAAATATATTTGCCAAGTCGCCACACAGAAAAGAATGCAATGTCGACAAGTAGTTGCTTTATTTAAATTTTCCACCCTACGTATTTACCAGCAAGTTTGTAGGTTATGGTTTCACTGCTTGCGGCATCACTAACGGCGTATGTTCCAACCACGGAGGCTATGGTTAGAAATTAAAACAAATATAACTTAACACAATAACATTCAGGAATGGTATATTTCAAAATGTAATTTTTGGTTATTAAACCGCCTTTAAATTATCGATTATCTAGTCAAATCTTTTAGAATTAATTCAGTTTAATTTATATATTTATGAAAACTTACATGGCGCGGCTCCAGCTACAACACAGCCCGTCAGTGTAGCCGCCGAGAACTCCAGCTTGTTGGT
>Ga0224511_10003632_pt1 | contig 11249 bp, 9 predicted proteins | sample SF_May12_sed_USG_2_FD_169988 | JGI IMG/M metagenome (GOLD analysis project Ga0224511, IMG submission 169988) | Sediment microbial communities from San Francisco Bay, California, United States - SF_May12_sed_USGS_8_1 | ecosystem: Environmental > Aquatic > Marine > Sediment | place: USA...
GACGGGTTGGCTGAGTGTGATCAGCTCAGGACGGGTTGGCTGAGTGTGATCAGCTCAGGACGGGTTGGCTGAGTGTGATCAGCTCAGGACGGGTTGGCTAAGTGTGATCAGCCAGAGAAAAATCCCTTACAATACTCCAGTATGCCTATGAATTGAACCCGGGCCACAGGGAGGACATACAGTGAGATTCTTTCGTACTCCCACTGAGCTATCATGACAGACTAAAAGGAGTTTATTAGTACTAAAAACTAGTTAGTAGAACCTACCTATGCAGGTGATCATATGCTCTGTCTTCATATCAGCCACCTGCTCTCTGATGGCCTTGATTTCATTCTCCAGTCGTGAGTTCTCATTTTTGACATGGTGAAACTCGGCGTTTAACTTTGCTGCCTCTTCTACAAATGATAATGAGTATGGTGACGAGGACAAAAGAGGTCACATATACAAACCAAGCTGACTACCGGAAATGTATGGAATATCTAAGCTGAGTTTAGACATGGCAAGATGGTTATTCCCCTTTACGAACACACGCTATAATAAGCCCCATTGTAGTGTATAGTCCGTTTACTGTAACACACAGGAGTCAATAACTGCTATAACTCTTGAACACGTGTGACAGTATGGCAGGTTTTACCGACCACCGGAGATTATCGCAACGGAGTAACTGTTGGCATGTAATGGGTCAATTTAGACAGAATTCCCTTGCGTTAAATAAAAGCTCTGCTGTAGGTGTCATCTCAGCCAAACTAGGCCAGTCAAAGTACAAACCTTCCTTTCTTTTATAAATATCCATAAAGTAAGCCCGTTTCTTTCCAAATGAGTGCACTTCTTCCTCAAGCACTGCAATTTTTTTCCGCATAGCTTCCTGAGTAAAGTTAGAAGACAGCCCATTGGATGTTTCAGATCCTACAATCGAGTATGTGTAGACCATGTTGCTTATGTTTATGGATTTTATGATGACTTGGGTAGGATACACATATAATAAAATGGTGTTGCTGATAGTATACCTGATATCCCAGGTTTCATGAATAAAAGATTAGAGATTATGGGGATGGCTAGTCCTTAGTATTGATAACTTTACCCAACTAAAGTTACTCACATGATATCTGTAGTCATCAATAAGTCAAAATGGCTTCGCGTACCGGATGGATTATGATGCTCTCCAATCTCATGGACACGCCAGCCAAACAATTGGTCTGACTAGTGACTAACTTAGTAACCAACTACTAACCGACTTCTAGGTCAGGTTAAACGGTGACTATCTATTACTATCTTGGCGAATTGGATACACCTACAAGCTATCAGTACCATGATTAATTTACTGAGGCCCGCAAGAGCTAACTCACTCAGTCACAGTGTAAGTCTGTAAGTGTAACCGACTAACTCACTGGACAGTGTTGTTGTGGTGGACATGGGATTCGGATGGACTGGAGTGAAAGTCCCTAGTCACTCATGACTCAAACCGCTATCTGACCAGTTCAGTATGCACGGACTAGGGTCCAGTTGAGCGAGTAACTTAGTCAAACCCGAAGCTGGTGACCAATTGAATCGTGAGGTGGACTGAGCGAGTGTGAACTGTGAATTATGAATGACTTAAGTTGAGACTGAGTCTTGACTCATGACATTGACTGATCAGGGAGTGATCATCATCATGATCATGATGATGATGATGATCATCATCATCATGTACCGTCGATTGTGAGCCCGATCGACACTATGACATAAACTCGTGGCCAACCGATCGTTTACCTGGCGATGATGGTCTCTCTTTCTCCGGGCCTTCCATTCTTGTGGGTAGATTCGATAGCTAAATTTTGCTTAGGTAGACATCAGGGCACATCTCTACACAGATCGCACCAACAATTTTACTAGCTACAATAGTAAGTGCTGTTGGAAGCGAAATAAAGCATTTGGTTGCGCGATTAGGGATACTAATCTGCCATAAAACAAGCTAAATAATGCATATAAATTAATATTTGCAGTAAAAAGTATACATTTTGTTTATCACTTAGTCTTTTTCAAGTTCAATGCTCAGAACCTGAAGATTTATTGGGAAATACGACAATGAGAATTTGACCGAATAGTGATTTTAAGTGGCAGTTTCCGGAGCGATGTTTGTCCAATGGCTAGAGAAAAATTCACTCATTGGTCATTGGGTACTGCTTTTGGTCGGAGATCTGAAAGTTCACTTGAGCCTTCCGTGCTTGAGCCCCTTCCAGGCTTTACGGTGTTTACCCTGGATACCTTCTACTGCTGGTCAAAATAGAACTAAACTTGAGTTTATCGCCGAATTTGTCTCAATATGCCTCCTAAGAAGGGGAAGAAAAAGGGTAAAGGAGCAAAATCGGGGAAGACAGGAAAACCCGACCCAGGACTCGCAACTGATCGGGAAGAGCTTTTGCAAAAGGAGTAAGTAAAGTAGCAAGTGAGTTTTTAGCTGGTCATATATAATATACAATAAAGTGAGTGACTAAATAGTGAGTGAATGACATTATCATCATATCACCGCAGTCACTGGTCGTTACTTGTCAAGCTCCTCGTGAACGGGAGAGAAACTGAGACGGTGAATAAAACCTTGAGTTGAGTGAGCTAGAACACGCCAACAATTGGGTGTTTAGTCAAACTACAATTGGAGAGATGGAGTTGTTTGTCATGCCTCGAACCAAAGAAAGATCTTCAGATCTTGAACCAAGCACCCTAACCACTGACTGATTGATCCTGCTATAAATACATGAACCGCACGTAGCCCTTTAGCACATGTATGCATCATCCTTAATTGTTCCCGGCTGCCCCAAGAATTTGAAAGTGAAACATGACAGAATATTCTCAGTAAATGTTATACTTGGATGTATTTGTAGACTTGATACATTGACAAAGGAATTGGATGAACTAAAAGGCCGGTGCAAAGATTTGTATCCTTTCATCTTTTACTATTTCCACCTGTTCCTGTGCATCCAAACCACATAATCAGTTTCGGCTGGCGAAGCATAGTGTAAGAGAATAACTCTGTGGGGTGAGATAACAATAATAAATTCTGTGTGCATAACAAATCCATTCGAATGCTTTTCAATTCCACAGAGAAATGTCTTCTTTCCAGAATATTCTACTAATTCTCAGGTTTACCTTAACACGATTTCCAGGAGAAATGAAAACGACTTCTTACAAACCGAAGCGGGAAAAATCCGCACTGAAAGTGTGAGTACTGTCCACAAAACATTTTTTGGCTAAGAGCATAATTTAGCCAGGGTGATCAAAGGGTGAAGTTGAGCACAGGGTGATTAAATGCTGCAACATTAGACCACTGAATGCTGGTGTAAGCACATTTGAAAGAGTGTCGGTATGTTTGTAGCAGCGATTGGCCCTATAGCCTTTGAGGTACTTGCCTTTATAACTTTCAGTACTCTTTTTCTATAAAATATCAAGTGAAAAGCAGTGGGATTGCGTGTGTTCATGATATGTTTTTGACCTAGATTGTTGGTAGACATGTTCTCCGATTTATAGCACGAATACATGAGTTACATGGAACAGAAGACTCACCAAAGACAGACAATGATTGTGACGCTCAGTGACCAAAATACAAAGGAGATACAAGACATAAGGGATCAGAAAAATGCTATGCTAGCCGCATATGAAGAGAAGAAGGCTAAACTCCGTGCCATCTTATTGGAGAAGGAAACCGCGCTAGCTAAAATAAAACAGGAGCTTGATGATCTAGCCGAATACAAGGTGAGATCATGATCGAGATTTCTGGGGGCGGTTGTTCGGTCGATATTGTTGTTTGCTAGCGCTTGACCTGAAAATTGAAAAACCTAGACGCACTCAGCTAATTCTATGTGAAGCAACGAACGGAAAAGCTTTGGTCCGAAACTTTGTAATGGGCATGGGCATAGTCTCGTGGAGTAGGGTACCTTATTTCAAATTGAGTGGAACACGCTGTTTACAAGGGTAACTTTTAGAACTGTACCAACTGAAATCCCATGCACTTAGACACTGGCTAATGGATCCCCTCTTTGCAGTCACTGCAAAATACTCAACTTTCTCGCATCAAAGAGCTGGAGAGGGAAGTTATGGAGATGAGAGCCATGCACACGAATGCCATTCAAGATCTGAAATCTAAGTTCCTGAAAGAGAAACGGGCCTACCAATCTGAATCTGACAGCAAGATAAACACTATGACAAAACTAGCTAATACAGTGAGTACACTGAAGTAGCTATCTGGTAGCCATGCCCACACGTCTAACCAATTCCATGACTCTTAAAGTTGTCAAACACAACAGTGATCAATCAATCCAAAATGTACTGTTTATGTCTGGTGCCTTATATAGCCGTCACTCCTCTGCTTTCCTTTGAGTAAAGGTCTGTGGGGGTATTTGTGTATTAGACTACTAACACTCTAACATCAAATCTGTGATAAAATGGAAGGGCAAGAAACGCAATGCGTAAAACCTGATAAATCTCTTCAGAGAGACGCACTCATCGGCGCGAAGTCTGTTTATTTGCACCCTCTAGTTAAAGGAGCTTGCTGGCATCACTACCACCAACTAATCATCACTTTCTAGGAGGCGATCAGATGTTTGAATGAGCACACAACCAAGATAAAGTTAGAGAACAGAAGATTACGACACACCCTGCTGAATCTGATCAGAAAGTCAAGGGCTCTAAATGAGCAAAAGGGGGAGCTGGAAGAACAGAGAAAGGTTCTACAAAGAGAGAAACAGTATGCTGAGGATCTCAAAGTGATTCGTAATATAAAGCAGCAGCAAGGACAAGCAGCGGCTATCAAGGATGCCACATCTTCTGGAGAATGAAACAATGATTGGGCTCAATTATTTCCATGAATTGTATCATAGGGGAATCGACAATGGGCAGAGCATATAACGCTTGATGAAGTCACATTTTATGAATTGGTCTACAATCATTTTATAAATATCAATTTGATAAATCCCATTGCACACCAAACATAAGGCGGTACTTTTTTTATGTACAACGTAATATATCATTCAAAAGAAACCAGTTCGCTTACAAATATCTACAACATCCATATGTTTGAACTCACTAGGTTGTTTATTCATGGTTTCAACCAATCGGAAATTCTCATCACTGCCATAAAACAGAGTAGTCTGATGTACTAAAAGCGTAGCTAGTTCTGGCTTGAGGTCATCTGAAGCAATTTCCCCAAGCATCAGCACTAGACCTTTAGAGTCTATAAGCTCTGTGTAGTACCGAATAGCTAAGCTGTACGGCGCATACTCTTGGTGGGCCTGATACGCCACCAGTGGAGTATAATACCAGTCATCTACACTGCACTGTCCCAGCATAAACTCGAAGCCTTGCTCTCTAGGTACGGCGTAGATAAATGTTGGGTGTTGCGTTCCCTTGGCTCGAAGTCGCTGGTATTTGATAGCGGGAATAACAGCGAACACGCAGTTGTCCTTCTGCCCATGATACGCATTCCAGATCTTAGTGATATTTTCTGGAGTCTCATTTTTAAGCATTTCTAGCTTCATAATGGAATTCAGACCCTTTCTCTCAGGAGCCGATCTCTTTTCGGAGTTATCCTCCCCACGAGCACTGGCACCCATAGCTTTTTGCATAGCAGACTGTGTGAGAGTAAGATCAGGGGTCGCCTTTGTTTCCGGCTTCTTTGGCTTGTAGACTTGTTCCACGGCTGAGGAATATTTTTCGGGATTTTCCTGTTTGAGCTTATCGATTTTGGCTTTGTATTTATCGTAGAACTCATTTTTCTCCACCGTTTGGCTGGCTGGCTTGTCATAGGTCGAGAGGCCAGTCAGTTGTGCAAGAGAGAGGGCTGGGGATGCGGCTGTCGGTCTTCCAGCAGTAATCCCGCGCACAGTGACAGTTCGCAGTAATTGACTGGTAATGCTCATATTCTGGCCAGACTTTTCTTCCATTAATAATGTAACACTTTCCTGCAAAAATGAATCCCAGTGTTGCTATATATACACTTTGAGATGAAACCATTCTAAAGATACAGTGATTACTAATTAAACTTGCATCCTCACCCTATTTTCATCAGTTATAGAAAGCAATCTGAGTAAATGAAGCAAATTCCAAGGTGTCCTTTCAATTTGGGTGCTGCTGTGGCGATTATTTGTATGTGAATCACCTATGCAACAAAAGCCGCTCTACGTATCAAAGCGAGAAACAGAGGCCAGAATATAATCAGCATTTGTGTCCAAGTTGCTATGTCGCAAGCGTCGGCCACTCAATATGTGCAAAGCTGGCTGCTGAATCGCGCTTGCCAAAAGCATAGTCTGAAACAAGTCATTGAGTGCGTACTGCAGTGGTAACTATCACCCTGCTCTCACATAGATACGGGTCGCGAGGTCGAAATCATCTAGAGTGTGAGTATTTTTAAAGCTGAATTTCACAGACCGGGTGGAAGGGTTGTTCTCATAGTCCAAGGTATTCCTTTAAAAAGCGCGATCGTTTCCAGCATACAAACAACTATCTCAGTATCTAATCTATAATACCTGAGATATTTGGTTCAGTACTCCACTATTTATTCAGTCTAACTCTAAGGGTGAAAATACAACCCGAGTGCGGTCACTACGCCAATGCTGGGCAGCTACGCATTAAAATAAAATGCTTCAGTCAGCGAGTCACACCCACAGCAACAAACTTTGTCACAATGAACACGCACACACAGTGACAGACCTTTCATAAGTCATTAGTCAGTCACGCTGATCAGTCCAGTGCTTTGCACTAAAAGTCTAAAGGTCACACTGAGTGAGTCACCCAATGACAGTGAGTTACAGTGAGTGAGTGACCAAGGAGTAAGTCGGGTGACTCTCCGGCCACTCCCACTCCGAACGAATCGAGTCCTAACTGAAAGTGAAACTAGATCTAGAACTTAGAAAACTCGTCTTACTTAGTTAGTCTTAGAATTACTCCATTAGACTCGAAGTCCAAGTCTAATTTTCAACTCTAAGACGAGTAAGACTAACTAAGTCACTAAGTAGTAAGTAACTAAGTTAGTTAGCAACTAACTCCCAGTCTCACTCTCCGACTTAGTTACTTAGAAGCTAGTTAGTGCTTAGTTTTGATAATGGAACAAACGACTAACGTAACTAACTTAAAACTAAAAACTACATAAGAGTAACTTGTACTTGTAAAACTAACAGTAACACTAAGAGTAAGAGTAAGACTAGACTCAGACTGTAGTGTAGTAAGTTACACTTACAGTTAATTACTTACTAACTTAACTTACTTAGATTTAGAAGTTAGTGACTTAGTCACTAAGTAATTAGTAAGTTAGTAACTGTAAGTGTAAGTAACTAACATACAACGAAGTTAGGTTAGTAACTGGTAAGTTATTAGTATTACTATTAGTATTACTAGTAGTAGTAGACTAGAGTTAAGACTAAGAGTAGATACTAGATTAGTCTAGTCTACTACTTGTAGTAATGCTACTCGGTATTATGAACCCACTGCATCCCAGGCCGATGCAGTGATTCAGTTCGATTACATAAAACGTTGCATTGACAATAATGCAAGCTTCAGGAGCCTATTCAATTTCAAGTCTCAGCATCAAGATCAACCCACCCTGAAACTAAAAGTTGCATCGGCGTGTCCCGTTAGAGCCCCTGTCGAATTGGGCCTCAAATTGGGTATCCGCCCATATAGCGATTGGAGATGCGGTCGTTGCGCTACGGCTGCAGCATTGTTTCCGTTTTCCATCTGTTTAAAAACATCCGGTTTCAAATGAGATGACCATAATAAACAGCCAATAGAAAAGTTAGCTTTTGAAAAACGGAAAAGACAGTATCCAATAGTAGACCAGTACACGAGTCACATTATCGGTTTCTAAATTTGATCAGTTATATGACGAAATACATCAGCAACTGGATTGCCAAGATAAAACAGCTCTTTGTTTATCTTGTTCCAGTCAACAACAAACTCCCCCGACGTGAGTACCAACAATATTAGTAGTAAATTATATTCATAACGTCTACTCCACATATGAGACATGTGTTGCTTTACGTCACTCGCTCCTATTGGTGCGAACACTACACTGGATTTACCACTGACTACAGTACAAGTACAATCTAGTACTTCACTAATCACTTGCCTACCCAGTGCTAGTGCAGTAGTAGTACTATTCGTTTGCTAGAGTCTAGACCCAAACAATCCAAGTATGCAGCAGATAACTAGCCATTAAGTAGGTAACCTTTTTGGTGGTAAAACCTAGTGAAGGTATGAGTCCATCAGTTTATTGCCCATGCAGTTGTAGGTCTGGCCTGTTTGAGATTTTAGGTGCAACTCTTACCGGAAATATATTGCGTTTTATCACATTGATTACATTGCAGTCTGTTATCATCACTGTCATCATCAATGTGTAGTAGAATATGGTTTTTTTGACAGATTACATGAAACGAGTTTCATAGAAAACTGCCAATCCTGAAACAAACTCAGCCCAAACACTACGTCTACAGTTTTAGCATGGAACAGCTCGGGGATTACGAATACAACAAAAAGGACTTAATTGGTCATGGTGCATTTGCAGTTGTGTTCAAAGGACGTCTTCGTAAGGTGAGCATTAGATCCTGTTTTTGCGATTCTTTGGGCTCATCTGTTTCCTGTCTCAACCATCAAGAGCTTATCCAGTGCGGGGACCCAATCTGAGGGTCATTCGCAGTGCAACTTGCACAACATTGGGAGTTACCTCTGAATAATGTAAGATGGTTAGTGGGGGGTGGTCTCTGATGATCTCATGATCTGTTCCTCAGGAGCCGGAGAGAACTGTCGCTATAAAGAGCATCACAAAGAAGAACATAGCGAAATCACAGGCTCTTCTGAGCAAGGAGATTAAAATCCTCAAGGTAATCATTAATCATGCTTCTGTAGAATCGTTTAGTCCAGGTAATCAGGCCTATAAAAGGGTTTCTATTGATGAATAGTGGCCTACCAGATGATGTCACCTCGAATATTGTACAACTTTTTCCACTGATTCAAACTTAGATCCTAATTTAAATGTTCTGTTCTGAAGAGAGACTTGGCTCCCTTTATTGGCACCTAGCATGTGGTGAGGGTACATTTGGCTAGTTGGAGAAGTTTGATCACCAGATTGTCACCAATGTAACCAAACTAACCATACTTCAGTTTTATCATTAATCACAGCATAGTTTGTGGTATTGTTGAGATCAGCTGATTTAGCCTTAGTCAGAATGGGGCTTTGTTCACTGTTCTGTGGTCAGTGTCCTTGTGTAAAGGTCAATTGACCCCTTTGTTTTGGTAGGAGTTGTCAAGTCTTCAGCATGAGAATGTTGTGGCTCTTATGGATTGCAAGGTAGGTACACTACCACCTCCTTCTATGCGACACGACACTGTTGCCACACTTCACATTTTACATTGTGTTCGTTGCATAAGGATGATGTAACCATTCATGTCATTGGGTGCTGAACATTGAATAGAGCCCTTTTTACATTCTCATGGCTGCCCGTACCGAAGCACCCCCCATCACTTGTTCATGCGTGACTGATTCTAGGGATGGTGCGATCGCTTTGTTTACATTTTTGAGCCAGTGCATTTTTGAACAGTGCCCTTTCTCACGGTGACTGAAACAATGTGGTTTATGACAACAAACTGAGCAATTATTGTATGTCTGGACTTGGCACTACCATCTGTCTTGTCAGATCTGCTTTGGTATAGCATCTGTACATTGTGCCAAGCTGTGAACTCAAAACCTTAACTGTGATACACTTATTGGATACCTTCCGTTAATGTTTAACTAGGATTATTGAATGGAGACAAAGCTCAGTCTAGCTGACTCACTATGAATCATGGAAGCTGGCCGATTCATTTACGAGTAGAATATTGATTATAGCTAAACTGGGCTGGTTGCTGGCTACATGAACACCGCTGAGTCTAATTAGCAGTGCGCTCTGAGCGACTGAACGCCTGCCTGCTCTTATTTTGTTGCCATTTCTCCCTGATATAAATGGCCGTACCCTTTTATGGGCTGGTTATACAGAGGCTATAGACGCGTAGGCCCCTCGACCTGTAATACTGCTCTAACATCAACCATCTGAACATGCGCTCCCACTCTTAGGTGTCACCGCCCTCCTTTGTGACTTGAATTCATTGGTGCTTCCATATCTGAGGTGATATTATGTACCAGGCGCATTCACCACAGACACACATGCGCGTATGATGAATGGAGTCATGTATTCAGACAAGGCAACCTACGTATACCCTTCATCTATAGGTTGTATGGTCACCGTGTTGCGCTTAACAATGTCTAAATATTTAACTTGATCGCTTAATTCAAGGATTGAGATAAATTGAATCTTTGTATTTTTTAGGAGACGAATCATCATTTATATCTGGTTATGGAGGTGAGTGGATGTTGCTAACCAGATGTTTCCCCTGTTATTTTATAACAGCATAATGCTCGGGTATTTATATCAATACCTTCCCCTGGTAATGCCTAGTGACGCATGCAACCAAGACGTGATTACATTACTCGCAACATTCATGAGGGCGAAGCATGAATAATGCAATGTGGTCATGCGCACTAACACTCCCTAATATGTCCTCACTGACAAACTTCTCAACTGTCCAAAGCCTTGGTGTGCAAAACCATAACAAAGGGGGACAATATAATTGGCTAGCCAATTCAGTCCTCCTTGTTGACCTGATGTTAATAAGTCTGGTTGCATTGTACTGATACTATAATGTACTTATCTTGGTTATCACCACCTGTCCTCCTCCCACTCTTGGGGAATCATTTCATCACGGTATTTTTTTGTTTGGTTTCTGTTATTTTAGTATTGTAATGGAGGCGATTTGGCAGATTACTTACACGCTAAAGGCACACTCAGTGAGGACACTATAGCCATGTTTCTTACCCAAATTGGTAGGTATAGAGGCAGCCGCCTAGTCCTGACTCCACTGTGTACCCCACAGCTGTGCTATGAGCCCCCACAACCAAATTAATCAGCTTAGCGTACTTTATGTACCTTGAATTAAATGACTGTCAGGCTCTTCCAGGGTAGGGACTAATATCTTTATGTGATTCGATTGAAGCTTTCCCAGACGTTCAAATTGGAAGTATCTTTTCCCCAGTTTAAAGGTTGGATGACGAGGCAAATTTTTTTGGTTTATCAGAATCAGTGTGTCTCAAAACCTACCAGAGTCGAATAAAAGTTCATACTGAGCAGGGGATGTAGTAAAAAATTCGGTTAAATCTTGGAATTCTCAAATGAACTTTCATTCAGTTGAAATTT
>Ga0224511_10003633_pt1 | contig 11248 bp, 5 predicted proteins | sample SF_May12_sed_USG_2_FD_169988 | JGI IMG/M metagenome (GOLD analysis project Ga0224511, IMG submission 169988) | Sediment microbial communities from San Francisco Bay, California, United States - SF_May12_sed_USGS_8_1 | ecosystem: Environmental > Aquatic > Marine > Sediment | place: USA...
GGTGTGGCATCATTCATTACTACTGATGAACAGCTTCAATAAAACCGAGGCTGCTGTTTTCTCGTGCAGGCTATGCTTCCTGAGGGCTTTCCCTTTCATCAGTTTAATATACCCGGTAGCAATGAGGGTCTTGACTAACATGCTATTTGAAATACTAGTGATATCTTTAGGATGTTTTATAAGCATTTGTGAGAACATATCCTTGTACCTGTAGTTTTGAAACCACCCACTTCGCTTCAACTGTGCATTTATAAAACAAACCTTATTATACGATACTTGAGGGAAAATTAGATATGTAGTTAAAGATGTATTGACATTATTCAAGTGGTAAACGTATTGTCTAAAGTGTTTATTAGTTCAATTTTCAACGTATATTGCTATGCTGGGAGCAGGCTATTATTGAACAGTTTAAAAAATAATATTTCAAAAGTCGTTTGTCTTTTTATTAGATTATAGTTAATTAAACTATTTTAAAGAAAGTAAGAGTTTGAGGAATACTTGATCATTAAGTTGTGATCTATATAATAAAACATACAATTATTCGGTAGACAAGTCCTTGAAAATAATTAACAGAACTTTACTTAGTTGCTGTAAGACATAATGTGTGTTTTATTTGAAATACTAAGTACATGCTCGTCGCTGATAATTCTTTTCAGAAGTTGACTTCATGAATGGTATAACGAGCAAAGATGGCTCATTTTATCTCATTGACGAACTGACAAACGAGTCGACAGACACTTTTTTGACACGGTGCCACTTGAGAAAATGATCGCAGATGCCATTAGGTATGACTTTAGAAAGGCATTGACGAAGTCACAGATTGGGCTGCTAAGCCATCACTACAGTTATAATAATGGAAAACCCACTATCGCAAGCATTATAGACTTTAGAACAGATCTGACATTTTTTGTAGGTGCAAAGTATGCATCGAAACAACACAAATCGTATCACAATCTTCCTGGCTATGGACACAACTTTTTATATGTATTTGACCAAATTCCATCATTTGCACCAGCGCTTTTTTACCTAAATGGTGTCAGTCATGCGTACGAACTGCCTTACATATTCGGTTTCCAAGAAGAGCTTGAATATAAATTCAAACGTAACTATCGGTCAGATTCCTTCAATACGACATCTAAAGAAGATGTACAGTTTTCCAAGGTTATAATGATAAGACATCCCATAGAGCATGCAATCGTCGCGTTTAAGGCAATTATTTGGACAAATATCTAATAGCTGATATAAAACATGTGAACATGTATTATTCTGTTGTAGAGAAGAAAAATGTATGTCGTGAAAAACCGTGCACATTTTTGAAACTTTTCTAACTGAAGATACACATATATAAAATTCTGTGTTGTGGTACGTCTAAGGATGTTCCATTCAATAATATCATATCATATTTAAACTGTTGATGGTAAAATATTAATGAAGCCTGTTTTCAATTGTCATTTCCATTTCTTGTGCTTTTAACGTCAAACAAATAAAACATACATCGTTAAAATCACAGATTAAGTTAAACATGTACAATCTATTTCCTATGTTTTATTTTTTTAATTTATGTTGTGTTTTGATATGTCAGAATACTTTTACGCTTAGATACACTGTTCTTTTTATCTAAGGTTTTCTGTATTAACATTGACACGAATATGTCGTTATGTGGTTAGTTTCTCTTGTTAAGATGGTTTTTATAATGAATTACTGAAAAGTGGTTTTCGATTTTTATTTCCTTTCAGTAACATGTTACTTCCATGTTCAACTCTGTACACAAAGTTATGTGATGGGAAAATTACCCAGCCTATTTGATTCCTATTATCGTCGGCACCCACAGTACTTCATTCCGTTACACTTCATACATACCTTCGAAAATTGACTAGTAAAATTTCGTTTTATGAATATGCATGAGGCAGCGGAGACCACTCTTCTTTCAATGAAATCGCATGTTACAAAAATACTCTTCAAACTCAATGACGTCATACTGAGATTTTCTTATTAAAATAGAAACCAAAGCACATGTTTATTTTCTCAAAATGGTAGCGACTTGGTTTTAATATTTATTTGATCTAATTTTAAACAAAAGATGGAGTGTGGCTTCTGTCTTTCGAATATTGTTAATAAAAAAGCGTATCGGAGAGTTAACAGTGAGGAGTGTTCGTGTGTTTTAAAGACGAAACTCCTCAAACTTGTTTATGCCGTTTAAATCACTCGCTTTAACGAAATCATTTATGGAGGTCGCCATTTTGAATGGTAAGCTGAACCTTACATATAATACTTAATTTTATTGGCTAGTTATCTATGGTGGTTTCCTTATGGCACCAATGAAACTGCCTCATTAATTATTCATGATTATGAGTATTCCCTAGCCAAGTGTTCCAAGGTACATAACGCAGCATAGCGTAGTAATGTAACGGGGGATAACCGACGATGGATTCCTATATAACCCCATACATCTTTCACTATGCGAATTAATGACATTACAAAGCCTTATGTATATAAGTTTACAAAATGTTATATTTCCTGGACCTCGCATTAAAATGGTGACTTCTATTTCTACTTTTACCATTGAATTACAGTTGCGGGTCCAGGATTTGACCTTGAAAGGGGGAGGCGTTAATCATTCACGGGGTCGGTGGGGCGATAAAGTTGTACCGATACTCTCCTCTTTACCCTGCATTTGGGAATTTCATTAAATCTTTACAAAATATGTTATTGCATTACTTATTTATGTGATGTACATAATCGCTAGCGTAGCAAACGAAAAAGAGCACCCACAATTTATAATAGTGTGCTAAAATCTACGTAACTAAAAGTCATAAAATCATGCAACGATTATTTTACTAAATACTATATTTCGGAACAAAGCAACCAAGTGTAGCATTAATAGTGTAAATGGTGGTCATTTTCTGATTTAAATTTTATTCTGATTTAAATCGCGAGCGAAGCGAGGGAAACTTAGTGTTAAGGGCATTAACAAATTATAGGTCCGCTGCCGTTAAGAGGGAAGGTGCGCCCCCTCCTTGGATCCGCTGGTGAATTATATAACAAGACGAAACTATTATGTTTCTCAAAATTATGTAATCGCCTAAATTTTATGATACAAAATGGTTACTGTAATTTTATCCTTGTTTATCAAACTTTCGTGCTTTTTGTGCGGTGTGAAAACAGCTGAGAAATCTCGATAATGATGGCATTTAAACTATGCTAGGTAGAGAGGCATTTTCACTTAAGTTCATGGAATCTGGTAGCAAATATTTCCCTCGTATCAAAACTATCAATGCATTTTGGAACTGGCACCAGGTTGCACACTTATTCATCCGAGTGTTGTTTGTATGAATCAATAGATGGTTCATTTAAAGTTTAGATGCGAAGTGCAGTATACGAAAGCAGAAATTAGAACACTGAAGTGCTGATTTGAGTAAAATCGTGTTAGCGATGCGGATGTTATTTATTCTGTTTCTGAGTGTACGTGCGCCGGTTTGCATGGCTGTGAATCAGGTCGAGGAGCAAACATTTGTGACACCGATCGGCACATTTATTGGAACGTCAAAGTTAGTCCAATATGACGGCGAATCGAAACACGTGTCACGCTTCTTCAAAATTGCTTATGCAAAGCCACCGATTGGGAATTCAAGATTTCGGAGACCAGAGCCGTTTGTGTACAAGAAAGGAGAAGTATATAATTCCACCACATATGGATTACATTGTATACAATATTGGGTACGTATTGACCAGTTCTACACTTTTGAATTGGAGCAGAGTGAAGACTGTCTACACTTAAACATGTACATTCCCGGTAGGACGATAAATGCAAGCAACAAATATGCCGTGATGGTATATATCCATGGAGGAAGCTTCGCTGTTGGCGGAGGTGAAATATACAACGGCGATGTTTTAAGTGCTTTTAATGATGTGATCGTTATTTCAATCAATTACAGACTTGACGTTCTGGGATTTCTAAGCTCAGGAAAACCTGGTGACGGAAATTTCGGCCTTTGGGACATGCGTGCTGCCATCTTGTGGGTTCACGAGAACATTAAATATTTCGGAGGTGATAATAAACGTGTGACGTTGTTTGGAAACTCGGCGGGTGGGGCAGCGGTTATGTATCAAGCCTTGTACCCACCGAACAGAGGTCTTTTTCAAAGAATCATTGCGCAAAGTGGATCGTGTTTCTCTGGTTGGGCCTTGGAACGAAATACTGCCAAAAAGTACAAGAGAGTATTGAAGTTAGTCGGTTGTGACAAATACACTACCAACGGTCGCAAATTTGACACGCTACGATGTCTACAAGAGACTCCAATACGTGATTTACAGACAGTGTACCTAAAGCAATGGTTGGTTCCGGCTGTAGACGAGGAGTTTGTATCAACAAACCCAGCATTTCTGCCTTTCACGCGCTCAAATAAAAGCATCGAGGCGTTAAAATTCTTTTCGGAAGTTGACTTCATGAATGGTATAACGAGCAAAGATGGCTCATTAAATCTGTTAGACGTCCTGGCATACGCGACCGATTACACGCGTTATGACAGGTCATACTTTGAGATGGCGATCTCAAGCGCTACGAGTTGGGAGTTTGGAAAGGCGTTGTCTGATTCACAGATTAAGCAGCTAATCCATCACTACAGTCCTAATGGCAATATCACTGTCGCAAACGTTATCGACTTCAGAACAGATCTGACGTTTCTTGTAGGTGCAAAGTATGCCTCGAAACAACACAAATCGTATCACAGTCTTCCTGGCTATGGACACAACTATTTCTACGTATTTGACCAAATTCCATCATTTGCACCTGCGCTTGCTAACATAGATGGTGTCAGTCATGTGTTCGAACTGCCATATATATTTGGTTTCCCAGAAGGCCTTGAATACAAATTCAAACAGGACTATCAGTCAGAATCTTTTAATACGACGTCAAAGGAAGGAATACAATTTTCCAAAGTTATGATGAAACTTTGGAGTAATTTCGCCAAGTACGGGTAAGATCGCTGTTTGTGTATGTGTTGAGTATAACGCCGTCTCTTACAAACATTTGGTTAAATCACGGTGGCAAGCTACCATGTTCACATTTTTACTGATGCCTAAGCGTATTTACTGGCAGCTTCACTTTTATTTATAGTTGTATGGGTCAGATTATTGTAGGGTCTTTTACATGAATATATCACCACTTGGAGCGTGGTCACCCCGGGACCACAAACTGATGGTATCCTGTATTTTAGTCTAGTTCGCTAGAACAAAAACGCTGTAAAAGCACGATCATGGTCAGTTCTGTATTATTGGAGAAATACAACGATTTTCTCATTTCCTCATTTACTTTAAATAGTTATAATATAAACGTAAACAAATCTTCAATGGCTTTTTGACGAAAGTAATATTTATTCTCTAATTAGTTTCATGTTCTAAGAAAACGCCACTTATACTATAAATTGGAGAGTTCAAATAAAAAATTGAAAAGTCAAATTTAAGGGCACTATGACATAATCGCCCATAAAAGCACACATACGTAGAACAAAACGAAACCACAAAAACAAGACGTAACAGACATTTATGATATCCAGCTAATTTTGTATGTATTTCCATATATATTTTATATGTATTAAATATTTTTCCAAGAAATGTTGAGTTACTGCCTTGGTACGGTCAATGACTTCCATAGGGGGTTTAAATTATCCGCTATCATAGCAAACGTCACACTTACTGAACATTCAATGGAGAAGAGAGAAAAAATTAAAATGATTAAAACCTTTTACCCAGGCCACATATAATATGAACAAAACGGTAGGAATGTGAATAGAAAGTACACTTAAAAAATGAAGAGAAGTGAACAAAAATAAACTAAGCACAAAAGGCTTCTGTCTGTGAAAAAAACACGGAATCGTGGCAGAAAGGTTTACTTTATTAAGAAAGAAATGGCACAGTTAATATTTAAACTTATTAGCACCATTACCTTTCCTCCTAAATAGGTTTCGAGAAGAAAACGCATTACTAAGCAAACAAGCGTTTGCATTTCCCATCAGAGAAAAGATTTGTCCGCGAGATGCAATGCTGCGATGTCAATCCAACAGACTCCATCTGTTAAAAACGCCTACATCGCTTTTTAACCAATGAGCAGGTGTTATTCAAAATGTGTTTGTTGTATCCTTTGTTTAGATACTCTTCATAATGAGAAACAATGCTGTAAGAAAACACCATTAGTTTTATGTTTTACTTTTCTAATATTTAAGGAGGAAGTCTCCGTAGATATGCAGATGCGATATGCCAGTTTCAATCATATTTTTCAAAGATTAACTGTACTGTTAAACTAAATCGAACTGCCTGTAATAAAATTTGGCAAAGGTTTGCCTAAGATAATGATACAAAACTTGCAATAAATGAATTTGTATCATTACTTTTTTTACTTTGGTGCATACTCTAGCAAATCTAACAAATTGTGACAACTATGATGCATGCAATGAATTTGGAAGGAACATCTCCATCTAGACTAGGATCATTGACAATTTCATATTCAAAATAATCTCCCTCGTTATAAATTTTAATCGAACAAAATGTTAAGTTAATAGTACAAATGAGGTTTGAATTTGAATAATATTTAGGTAAAGAATCGTTGTTTTATCACCACTTAATTCGACTGCAAAAGAATAAGATCTCTACTTTGAGGGGAAATATTAGAAAATGCGCATTATCCAAAGAGGCTATATCATCTGGGTATCTAAATGAAGTGTTGAATTTAAAATTAAATTTAAGACATTTGATTTAAAGAGGATTTTTATTAACCCACTTTCATAACAAAATAGAAACATGTCAGCTAGCAACTGTACATAGTTAGCCCCCGTAAGCATTCCAGTAACTTGTTTATAAATGTCATTCCCATACTTATTGAAAGAATTATCTTGAGGAAAAGGAAGTTTCTCACACACATTACACATTTCTCCACATGACCAGTATAAATTGTTAACGTATTTAACATTAGAGAAAAATGCTTTAAAATAATTTACCCATTACAATAAAAGTCATTTTATATCTACCAAACGTCTTTTCAGCTTATTCTAAGAGTTTCTTTTTCAACAAATTGTGTTAAGAAGTATGTTAAGTCGAAAAACATAAAACGTGTATAATTATTTCAGACATAATACAACGTTAAGGTTTTATTGCAGTTATAACTTCGAGAGAATCATTAATAAACCATAGAAGCTTAATCACAAAGTTTATTTAACCTTTCTTACATGATTTGTATTGCTTGCAAAAGCTAGTATCATACGAACAGAAGTTTCCTTATTCGGAGAAGAACTAAAATCAATTATAAATCTTGCTTTGTAAAGGGTTGTGTTTTATAAACTTAAGATAACCAATGAGTGGATTGTAGGCTTTAAAGGCCTCCTCTTTAATAGGATCATGCTTCTTATTTAATTAATCATGCAAAGCAAATATTTCTATTTCTGAGGTTTTACCTTTGTATTACTTTGAACTGGCTTCAATTCTTCATACTGGATATCAATATAAATGTTTTACATACTGCTCGACCGATAAACTACCAATTATCAAATGTATGTGTTATTTCTTAAAATGGTACCATATAATAAATCACTGCTTTACTTCTTTGATTTCAAATTTGATTGCTTTTTTAACATGAAAAATTTAGCGTTGGCTGTCCACCCTTAAACTTACCTTTTTCACACCAAGTATTAATGCCGCGGACATATGGTGATTTTCACAAGCAGAATAATTTTATGTTGATGATTATCTTTTTATCTCTGTTTTATATACTTTCTTATCGATTTTCTTTCAATTTTGTTCATATTCTAAGTGACCTGGGTAGATAGAGTCAATGTATTTTTATCTTCTCCAAATAATGTTAAGTAAGTGTGAGGTTTGTTATAGCGGAAAATAGGCTTTAACCCACAATGAAAGCCATTGACCGCATATAGGCGGTTTCTCAAAAGTTTTTGGAGGAATAATATTTATAATTAAACTGATGAAAGGGAAAGCCCTCAGGAAGCATAGCCTGCACGAGAAAACAGCAGCCTCGGTTTTATTGAAGCTGTTCATCAGTGGTAATGAATGATGCCACACCACTGACGCCCCCTAGCGCATGAGCAGAACTCCATTTTCAAATGTAAAAACACAATAATTAAAAAAACAGTTCATGTTAAATGTTCGTTACGGATTGGTATGCGTGTTTGAAGTTTGTACAGGCCATTTTGACATGGTGCCCTTAAACGTGACCCTCACTGCTATGTCTGCAACATTTTTTCTTTTAACATCTCTTTAATTTATATTACAACAGAAAACCACAATGTAAATACAATGCAATATATAATTATATAAGTTTACAAAAAGTTATATTTCCTGGACCTCGCATTAAAATGATAACTTCTATTAGTTTACCATTGAATTACAGTTGCGGGTCCAGGATTTGACCTTGAAAGGGGGAGGCGTTAATTATTCAACGGGGTCGGTGGGGCGATAAAGTTGTACCGATACTCTTTTCTTTACCCTGAATTTGGGAATTTCATTAAATTCTTACAAAATATGTTATTACATTACTTATTTATGTGATGTACATAATCGCTAGCGTAGCAAACGAAAAAGAGCATCCGCAATTTATAATAGTGTGCTCAAATCTACGTAACTAAAAAGTCATAAAATCATGCAACGATTATTTTACTAAATACTATATTTCGGAGCAAAGCAACCAAGTGTAGCATTAATAGTTTTTGGTATTTTGTGTAAATGGTGGTCATTTTCTGATTTAAATTTTATTCTAATTTAAATCGCGAGCGAAGCGAGGGAAACTTAGTGTTAAGGGCATTAACAAGTTATAGGTCCGCTGCCGTTAAGAGGGAAGGTGCGCCCCCTCCTTGGATCCGCTGGTGAATTACATAACAAGACGAAACTTTTATGTTTCGCAAAATTATGTAATCGCCTAAATTTTATGATACAAAATGGTTACTGTAATTTTATCCTTGTTTATCAAACTGTATTTTGTGGGGTATGTGAAAACAGCTGAGGAATCTCGATAATGATGGCATTTGAAATATGCTAGGTAGAGAGACATTTTCACTTAAATTCATGGAATCTGGTAGCAAAGATTTTCCTCGTATCAATGCATTTTGGAACTGGCACCAAGTTGCACACTTATTCATCTGAGTGTTGTTTGTATGAATCATCATAGATGATTCATTGAAAGTTTAGATGCGAAGTGCAGTGTACGAAAGCAGCAATTAGAACACTGAAGTGCTGAGTTGAGTAAAATCCTGTAAGTAATGCGGATGTTATTTATTCTGTTTCTGAGTTTGCGTGCGCCTTTTTGCATGGCTGTGAATCAGATCGAGAAGCAAACATGTGTGACGCCGATCGGCACATTTATTGGGACGTCAAAGTTAGTCCAATACGACGGAGAATGGAATTACGTGTCCCGCTTTTTCAAAATTGCTTATGCAAAGCCACCAATTGGGAGTTTAAGATTTCGGAGACCGGAGCCGTTTGTGTATAAGAAAGGAGAAGTATATGATTCCACCACATACGGGTTACATTGTATGCAATACAGATCCAAAAGTGGCAAGACTTTCTACACATATGACCGGGAGCAAAGCGAAGACTGTCTACACTTAAACATGTACGTTCCCGGAAGGACAATTAATGAAAGCAACAAATATGCCGTGATGATTTTTATCCATGGAGGAAGCTTCGCTGTCGGCGGGGGTGAAATATACAACGGCGATGTTTTAAGTTCTTTTAATGATGTGATCGTTATTTCAATAAATTACAGACTTAACGTGCTGGGATTTCTAAGTTCAGGTCAACCTGGGGACGGAAATTTCGGCCTGTGGGACATGCGTGCTGCCATCTTGTGGGTTCACGAGAACATTAAATATTTCGGAGGTGATAATGAACGTGTGACGTTGTTTGGAAACTCGGCGGGTGGGGCAGCAGTTATGTTTCAAGCCTTGTACCCACCGAACAGAGGTCTTTTTCAAAGAATCATTGCGCAAAGTGGATCGTGTTTTTCTGGTTGGGCCTTGGAACGAAATGCCGCTAAACTGTACAAGAAGTTATTGAATGAAGTTGGTTGTGACAAAAACACAACCAACCTTGGAGATTTTGACACGCTACAGTGTCTGCAAAATGTTCCAATGAGTCTCCTACAGACAGCGGACATCAAGCAATGGTTTGTTCCGACTGTAGACGAGGAGTTTGTACCAACAAAACCAGCATTTCTGCCTTACACAAGCTCAACTAAGAGCATCGAGGCGATGAAATTCTTTTCGGAAATTGACTTCATGAATGGTATAGCAAGCAAAGACGGCTCATTTAATTTGTTAGACGTCCTGGCATACGCGACCGATTACACGCGTTATGATAGGTCATACTTTGAGATGGCGATCTCAAGCGCTACGAGTTGGGAGTTTGGAAAGGCGTTGTCTGATTCACAGATTAAGCAGCTAATCCATCACTACAGTCCTAATGACAATATCACTGTCGCAAACGTTATCGACTTCAGAACAGATCTGACGTTTCTTGTAGGTGCAAAGTATGCCTCGAAACAACACAAATCGTATCACAGTCTTCCTGGCTATGGACACAACTATTTCTACGTATTTGACCAAATTCCATCATTTGCACCTGCGCTTGCTAACATAGATGGTGTCAGTCATGTCTTCGAACTGCCGTATATATTTGGTTTCCCAGAAGGCCTTGAATACAAATTCAAACAGGACTATCTGTCAGATTCCTTTAATACGACGTCTAAAGAAGGAATACAATTTTCCAAAGTGATGATGAAACTTTGGAGTAATTTCGCCAAGTACGGGTAAGATCGATGTTTGTGTATGTGTTAAGCATAGTGCCGTCTCGTTCAACCGTTTAATTATACCACGGTGGCAAGCTACCATGTTCACATTTTTATTGATGCCTAATCGTAACCAATGCACGTACGCATGTCATTTACTGGCAGCTGCACTATTTATTTATAGATGTATGGGTCAGATTATTGTAGGGTCTTTTACATGAATATATGGGTAATTTTCTGATTTTCGATTTTCAAACAATCGAAAATAAGATTGTTTTTAACATCTTAGTTTGTGTACAATTTTACCAGTCTGACTAAAACTATAGTCTCTGACTCATTTTATATTAGTGGTCATGCAGTAGCGTTAATGATTCCCTATAAAAGCTGAGAAAATATCAAGTGACTGTCACAAAAGTGTCTTTACCATCACGTTGAATATTTGGTTAGATACAATACTTATTT
>Ga0224511_10003634_pt1 | contig 11248 bp, 2 predicted proteins | sample SF_May12_sed_USG_2_FD_169988 | JGI IMG/M metagenome (GOLD analysis project Ga0224511, IMG submission 169988) | Sediment microbial communities from San Francisco Bay, California, United States - SF_May12_sed_USGS_8_1 | ecosystem: Environmental > Aquatic > Marine > Sediment | place: USA...
GTGATTCAACACTAATCAACAGTATAAACACAATATATGTTCTGAAAGTGCACACCGAGAGCAATTATGTAACAAAATACAAATGGTATGTCATGTTTCTAATAGTAAACTAATTTCCATTAAATAGTGTACCAATTTTTGTCCAAATCGTGTTTCGTGCGGTTTGTTGCGCAAGTGCACACTCGTATGTCTCTACAACAAAAATATTTTGAAGATTTTCACAAAATGGGAACCATCACAAACGAAAAGACATGTAGGACAGAAACAATGTAAAACAAGAAAACGTACAAACATCTTCGCAATCGCAACATCATTTTTAAAGAAACATACATTATTTTAGTTAGAGGTTATAGTGCGTAGACTTGATTTCTAATACTAGTTTAAGACATTCCCCTCAATATTTAATTGCTTGACTTTATTTACAAACATGAACGAGTCTTTAAGGTTAAACTTAAGTAGTTTTATCAGCATGTTTCAGATAAAGATTTAATGCTGCAAGATAGATACCCGACCAGATCGGATTTCGATCGGATATTACTTGGGTAGAAGTCGGGATGATCGGGTACAGATCTGGTAAAAGAAATTAACCCGATCAAACTAGACCACTACACGAATGCTTATTGATCAACTTGATCTTCTACTGGACCAATACACGATCTCTTCTCGAGCACTAGCGGATCCTAACGGCCGCGGACCTATGGTTTTTGTATGCCCAAAACGGTAATATTTTTCAGAATTTTTCTTCGCTCGCGATTAATTGTAAGCATAATTTTAATATAGAAATATGGCTAAAATACGCTCAAAATAACTTTTCCTTCAATCATCAACACTTTCACTGATTTTCTCCCCCTCCCTCCCCCTCCCCCTCCCCGTTGACAAAGCCCACACCCCCTAAGGTCAGATCCTGGATCCGCCACTGTCGAGCACATCTTGACGACATGTCAAAACTATTCGGGTATAACGCCCGACTGATGCCGACCAAGGTAGACCTTCCCGACCACTCCCAATTACTCATAATGACCAAGCGAGACCAGTACCCAATTGCTAGATCGGGCTTGATCGAGTTGATCGGATCGGCAGTGAAAACATCGCATTAGGTATTTTACACGTGTCCGCAATGGTAAGGTTATGTAACATTTTAAGGAATAAGCTTAGTGTGTTTCTTCCTAACATTTTTGTCATGATTGTTAAACAAAGTAAAAGCGTCATGTTAAAAAACATTGACCTTCGACAAATGTACATTTAGGGTTGTCATGGTAAACATTTTGAATGCTTTAAACAACAATAACATCAGGTTTCTTTACATGCATTGCATAACTACAAAAAGTACCTTTTTAATTGAAACCAACATCTCAATACTGCTTAAACAGTGCTTTAACATGCCAAAAGTACTCACAATGTTGCAGAGTAGCACATATGATTATGTTATAGTTATGATGCTGTGTTGGATGCTTCCCTCAACACAAATAGTTTAAAATTTAAGAAAACACCCTTTTTGCCTACACTGTTAGTATATTCATCCATAATTCAACACAGATATATTTGGTAAATTGTCTAGTCTGGTCAAGAAAGTGGAATATATTTTTTCACTGATTATTAAATAACTGTGTACATTCTTATTCTGGCGGCCAAAATAAAGTGACGAAATTATTCCCCGAATAGTCTGACTACGCATCCAATTCAGCATTAATCATCATTATTTAAACAGTCTTTATTTCCGTCTTTATTCCGATCTAGTGTCTATTTTTAACCTTATTTATAAGTTCTCATACATACTTTACAAAGTGTTATTTTCACCGTGGTTAAAGGACAGAGTGCATTAACATACTACAACGTTTATAAAAGATTACGCAATGTACGATTTAATTATATTTACATATACACATTTTTTGTTCTATAATATTTCTTTTTTTACAACTATATGTTAACACAACTAAAGATAAAATAAAGACATGTTAATCCAAATTTAGGAAATACAATACGTAAACGATAGCGCCTTTTGTTACTTTTGTGCCTCAATTTTGTCAGCAACATAATATCTCACTGTATACAATTGGTATGAATTCATGTGTTTTAAGCATTGTAATCTATTACCGACATGTGCAAATATCAAGACATGTCCCGCTTCCATTATTCACCAAGTTATCATAGGTTTCTACATTTAGGGTTATGACCGACAGCGTCCCTTTCAACACGAAACAGATCATTTCTGATAGCAGCAATTCTATTATGTGAGATAATTACAATTTCCGATTTTTCTGATTACATTTGCTGCTGATTTTGTCTGGAGAGCGTGCCAAGTGTGTCATTCAAGACATGACTGCAAAATTAGGACATCAACATTACCGTGCCTGCAAATAGAGGACTTCATGCAGTACTATTTTGTGATTTTATATATTCCTATATGCATATTTTTACCAATGGGTGCTTTTTTGTATTAAATGTTTTTATTTTATAAATTACCCAATTAGAGTTCATCCATGTAAGTTTCTAAACATCAGTTAAAAACAATTTTGAGAGTTCACATTCATCCACAAACACATGATCACACTTCCTTTTTCAGTTTTAGTAGTAAAAGACCAAGACGGATATTTTAATCTTTGACTCTTAAGCACGCTAACGGCACATGTGTCAGTGTGTTAGTGTTGCAGTTATGATAGCGTTATAAGATGAAAACAATCGGAAGTGTTTCCTTAAGAATTTGCAGTTTTTGTATGTTTTTTCACAACCCATTTACTGTATTATAGGTTTAACTTCTTTTTAATTTACCTATGATTGCATTACATCTCAAATGATAAAATTTGTAAACATGCCAGTTATAAACGGATCATTTTGAGGAATGAGTAAAGCGTTTTGTTACCATGGTGTGCAACAAAATCGAATTTCATAATTTCTTAATTGTAAAGTCCTGACAAACATAATCACACAAATGTTGAATGTTGACTAGCACGAGAATCTATACACCCGAGCGACTGACTACTTCCATCCATAAGTCAGCTTTATGGGTCAACTAAACCAGACTGAGCACAATATTTGTATCAATAATAATCAGGCGGAATGTAAAACGCTCACGGTGGTCTACACATAATATTTAAAATTTGCGTTCACGGTTGTTTGTCCACACAATTTGCCTAATAAAATACACTTTGTCTTACTTTGAAAAATATGGATGCATGCGAAATGTTAAAGACAATAATTGTAAAATTAATGAAAATTAAACTGCGTTACCTTGACCTGCTTAATACTTAATAGCGGTTATTTAATCTGCTTTCTTCAATCAATATCAAATTTGACAACGGCGAGGAGAAATATTTACACATTGTCCTTATATCTTGTTTGTCCTAATACTTGGTTCCAAAATGTAGATGATCCTTGCAAATTATCTGTTAAAATAGGAGAAAATACGTAAAAGCATATGAATAACATTTACAGGTTGGTTATTGTCCTATTCGTTTGTATCAAACGTCACGGAGTATTTTGTGTCAGTGTGTCAGTCGTTCAGTGTTTAAAAAAATGTTTTACCTTCAAAATTTAAATCATGAAACATATCTCTGATAGAAAGTGATCATTTTTACCGTACCAATGCGGTAATGCAGCCTTTGTTGCAACTAAACTGAGAAAAGGGAAAGCCCGCAGAAAGCATATACCTGCATGGGAAAATAGCAGCCTCGGTTTTATTGAAGCTGTTGTCAAAACAATGCTCCGTTTAGTGAGTTACTGTTATGTGTGTTTATAGCTTTGCCGGCTGTTGTGGTTTGTGTACGCCATTGTGTCTTGGTGTTTCAAAATAATTTCATATTGATGGTCTTACTATTACTTGGAAAACTGTCTTGTCTTTCGTCTTGCTTCGTGTAAGAGTTTGATAATAAACATCACTAATTATTTTACAATTGTGCACTGTCTAAGTCTGCTGGTGAAATAAAAGTGACAAACTGATTCCCCGAAAAGTCTGGCTACGTATCAGTTTAAGCATTTATCCTAATTATTGTAGTTATTTCCGTCTTTATCCAGATCAAATGCTGGCATTCATCTTTTCACATGTAAGTCTTAGTCATAAGTTGCACTGTCGGCTCAATATTAGCACTTCGTTTGGTTCTGAATGTAATATTTAAAATAAGGGTGTTTGTTCTCTTTATTAAATATATGCCATTGTAAGTATCTACGTATTGAACTTAAATAACTATATTATGAAACAAAAACAAATAAATTAATCTTTAAGTGCATTTTAATGCATTTTTATTTCAGTTTAATGACGCTATTTAAAAAGTATGATTGCTAAAGTCTTATACAATCGTAACATAATTACCTACTACGAATCTTTTTCTTTTATCAGATTATTAATGTTTATCAAGTTATTACATTTAAAAAGCAAGTGTTTTATAAGTGTTTCACTTGCTTAATAAAGAGATTTAATAATCTGGTTGCTAGTAAAATCTTTTGGGGATATTTCAATGTATTTTCCAAACCTTGTAAAATAAAGATTTTCCGATGTTGCTGAAATGAAAAAATATTGATAATAGAAACAAGTACATACATGATATGTTCTTGTTTGACTTTTGTGTGCGTAATTAAACTAGTCGTTGTTTACATTCAACAAATATAAGTAAAGTTTAATAATTGTTGTATAAACATAACAGTATGTTACGAACAGTAAATTAAAAAGAGTTCAATATTATTTTATCGTTAATATTTTACAGCACTGCAAAACAATACTATTTCGATATAATTAGATTTAAAAGTGCGTGTTATATACGTAGCAAATAAGAAAACTGAACACGGATTTAAGAACACATTATTTTAAAGTAACGTATTTGAGGCCAGTTACACAGGTCGGGCGTATTTTGTTAATGTTATGTCCTCCGCCAACCTCAAAATGGCTAATCATATTATTGTGTAATCGGATCGGAAGCGTTTAAGACTGGATGATGCAAAACAACATGATTATATTACATGATGCATCATTTTCTATTTGACTTACTGCTCTGTATTATGAACTGATGTGAACAACGTTATTCCCATTGTGTTTAGCTATAAACGTTACCATGTTACCTTCATGTATATTTTACCAATCTCACTACAACATACTGTTTTCCACTGTACGGACTCTCCTTATATATGTTAGTCGGCAAACAGAAAAACTACACTATATATTTCAAGTAAAGGGAATGAAGTCACACACTTCTAGGTGAATGTTACAAACGAGTTACGTAACATACATATTCAGAATTTCGTTTTGTTTATTCGAAGTCAAACAGACAGGTTTTATCAAATGCATAATTCTCATTGACATTTAACGTACCATTATTTCGCTTTCAAATCAGTCTAGTCACCAGAAAAAATACCCACCCCCACTTTAAGCCTTACCGGTATTGCACCTACAACAACCGACGTTTGTTGTGTTTTCTCCTCATTGACTCGTCGTTAATGCTTGCTAATACTCTTGCAAGAATGTTTTCGTTTTTTAGTCAACGGAATGTCTAAAGACAAACAGTGTTGTAATTAGACCGTCTTTAAACCTTTATTTAACTAGAATGTAATTAGCATATTGCTTAACATTAATGAACTGTACACGTACTCATATCTGATGCGCTTTCCTTTATGTTGTAAGATGAAAACGGCAGAACGGAATCATGTTAGTTACAGCATTTACCGGGGTACATGTAACATGCCTTAAATACTAGTAGCAAGCGGTGGCTCAGTGGTTAGAGCGTTCGCCCCGTGAGCGGGAGGTCGTGGGTTCGATCCCCGACCGCGTCATACCAAAGACGTTATAAAAATGTTATCAGATGCTTCCTTGCTTAGCGCTCAGCATAAAAAGACAAGTCTGGCTTCTCTCTCCTCTCAAACCTCGTTCAAAAAAGAGATGAATACCATCCGGAATGAGCGGTCGAGAGTGATTAATATTAGTTGGGATAACTTGCTTCGCAAGCGACCTTAAATATCCAAGTTTAAATCAAATACCAGAACTGTTTGATAGATTGTTTATATCAGTACCTTTATTATTCTGTTTGTGGTCATAATAAAGTAAGTGTATATTGTTCAATTCAGAGGATTTTTTAGAAAATGTCATTTAATCATTTCAGAATCATTGTCTACATATTCATCACCATATAATCGGTCATGATCTTTGATGCATGTTAAATATAATAAATAACATCAAGAGTTGCAAGAGGAATGGCAACTTTAAATGATACAGAATGTCTCGAGACTAACCAAGGTTAACATACAACAACACAAAGCAGCAAACTCAAGAAATTTTACTGTTTCAAAGTAAAGCAAGAGCATGAGCAAACAAAAGTGTAATTTGCTGGCGAAACATTCAATATAGTTGTTTTATTGCTTATATTGTAAAATGTATTTATATTTGGCAACTTATCATATTTAAGGGAGAAGGAATAACTGCCTTATTATGGTTAGAATTTAAACAAACAAGTCCCAGGTTATAAAGATTAAACATTATATAAACAACTTGAACACATAATTATAAACATTCCATTTGATAGAAAAACATCCAATGTTTTCAAGCTTTTTTCAGGAACTATGTAAAAGGAAAGTATATTTTTGAAGAAACATATACATAAATGCACATAGAATGTGCGTTCTAGGCTGTTTTAAAGACAAAAATAAATTGAAAGCTTATTTTCAGCGATATGTCGATATATAGGCGATATTTTTCTTTCGATATATCGACATCATCGATACGCTAAATGGCGTATCAATGACAGCACTACCTTCCAGTTTATTAAGACACAAACGAAATCATACAGCACTGAGATGCTATATCGTACATGTAGTTGCCTTTATCAACAGAGTAATCAACGGCCTTGACTTCGATTAAAACCAATATTTAATAAAGACTAATTCGCACCATTAATGATATGTGTAAACCAATTTGCCTATGTAATTTAAAAACGATATTGCTTCACCTACCAAATCTCACCAAACGAATGTGTGTGTATTGTTATTTATGCTTAACGATTAACAATTGCAGGATGTATACCTTCTTTGCACACGGGACTATCGTTGCCTCTGTTGTCATACCTCCGATGGGTTTGACATTCACATACCTTGTAGTTTGTGGGCTACCTGGAACATAGGTCCCCTTGGTGGGATTTTATGAGACCTATATCATATTGTGTAGCTTAATAATGTGGTGTCTACGGGAATCCACTTGTTAGATGGTAAACGGACGCTGGATAACTCTGCAAAGCGGTATTGATTTTATCTGCCCATTGACGCTAAACTCTTTTTTCACATTCTCTCAATGTATCAGCTTATATGATGCAACATTTAAATATTTTGTTGTAGATATCTCAGATTCCTAATGCAGATTATACATTTGGCATTTTAACTAGGGATAGAAAACTCTGAGTGAATAAAATATCTAGACTGTTGCCCTTTGGTAACACAAAACGTAACAATAAAAGTTTAAACTCAAATTGTCTACACTAAACTAGGAATTAGTAATGCTTTCAGGTTATAAAATAGTATCAACAATTATTGTAACATTTCTGGTAGTATAAATTAAATAATTAATAATCAAATAATTAATAATTAAACAAACATAGATCTACGTGTTACCAAAACATAACATGAATATAGGGCGACATTCAGTGTGACATTTCACATATGAGTGTATGCAAGCCATTTAGTATATGGGCTACATAGACCATAGGTCCCCCAGTGGGATTTTATAAGACCTATATGACGTTAGAGTATAAAGTGTTTCCTACAACATTCCACTTTTCCACCCCATAGCTTTGGAAACCGTAAATCATTATTTGCCCCTGATTTAATGACTGAAATTTCTATTTGTCTCATTATGAGACAGTTCGTCACGTGAATTATGTATAGTTTATGTTGCAAATTTATCAATTTATTAACCAAAGCTCTGCTTTTAGAATTGTAAGCAAGGATAGATAATTTGTGTGTATAGAAATGTATAAATTATATCCCCCTTAACAAAGATACACTCGTTTGTACTTAAATATATACCTAAAAATTGAAACATCTCAACAATTTTTATTAATGTTAACGTTTATATTGTCATATTATGGGATCTAAACTCCTTTCTAAAATTAGTTTTTGTCTTTTAAATGTATATGTGACCATTAGAAGGGTTCATTAGGGGCTACATAAGGGATTGTTGAGCACTTGAACAAACAACTTAGCTTAAGCTTGATTTGGCTCCAGGACCAACTTCGAATGGGTAGCATACCAATATGTCACTCTGACCCTCAAGATGTGAGTGCTTGTAGAAGTTGGCATGAACTAGAACTGACCACTTCTAGGGTCATTATGTGTCATAAGAGGTCTAGATGACAAGGTTGTTCAGACTCCGAAATCTACTTAAATCCTGATCTGACTAATGTATTTCGGTCAGTTTTGAGTGAGTGATTAAATCAACCACAATGCTATTAAAATCTTAAAATCTGCCTTGCATAACTAGAAAAAGGATCGCTAGGGTTTGTAGCAGATTTTAAGCGGCTTGTTTGGGTTTGAAAGAATGTGTGGAACACACAAATGGGCGTTAATTGCTTTAGCTTTTCAAATGATTACTTCAAGCGGCTAGTACATTAATTTTAAGGTAATAGGACCACGAAGACCCACAACTCGATTGTAGCTATGTAGTATGTACAATAGCTAGCCCTTGTGAGGGGCCATAAAGGACCAATTATGTTACCATTGACCTTCATTGACTAATGGCTCATTTGTCTAAAAATGACAGAAAGGAGGTTTGTGTTATTACTCACAACTAAATACTTGACAATTGCAGTGGTCAAAGCTTTTTTAACAGTTAGGGTCATTTAGGGGCCAGTTTGGGAACTGATTTGGACAATTTGGACCTGTCCACTGAAATCGGCTTGGGTCATATTTATAGATGAATCGTGGGCCATATTTGCGAAATAGGCTAGGACCATATTTGGCAATTTATTTTTCGGCCATTTCTGCACAAGGCAGGCGTACTTTCCCTCTATATTTACTTCTGATAAATAGTTATTAATTAACCTGGTTTCTACGGACAGTTTTGAGCGCCAGTTTGGGGTCAGATTAAAACTCAAAAATCGGAAGTTGCATTGGGCTTTTTTAAATATTGGCTCCTAAAACAACTTTTTTAATCTTTAGGGACACGATGAACTGGTCTTTTTAAGCATTGTACATGGTCTGTCAACCTTTGTTTTGAAGAGGCTACTTAAGAATATGCTTGCCAAACTGAAAACCCCAATTAGACCTAGGCCTTTCTTGCAATTGGCGCAATTGTTAAATTTGATCGACAGAGAGTGGTAGAACCGGACGATGTGTTTCATCTAGAGGGTCCTAAAATGTAAGTAGTCAAGGGCTTTTCACGTGAAGAGTTTACATTGGGCTTTTTTAAGTTGTCGACCGAATGGAATCAGTATATGGCCTTAATTGCTACTGTCTAACCGAATTGCATACGGACACTTATTCAATGAAAAACAGCTTACTGTCTCCCTAGGATAGGGTACTGTATTGTAGCTGTATTCAATTTATGTTGACTGGCATGACCTAAACGGGGCTAGTTAGGATCATGTTGATCATTCGTGACCTTAAAATCAGCTGTCATTCTTGTTAACTATTTACTATTATTAATATATTTGAAGTCATTTGAGGGACGAGTACGTCCAGAAAATGTTGTTTGGGGTTTGATAGAACTTCCAAATTTCTTAAATAGGTCTGCAACTTAATGTAAAAAACAATGATGCGACGGAGGTTGATGTTGAGAATGATTTATTGTCAATTCAAGGTGAATACTAGTAAACGAGCTTCGAGATAATAAAAAACCAGTACGCTATTTTATAACAAGATATAGGTCGGTGTTCAAACAAAATGGAGATGGTGCTTTAGCGCCTCTAAGCATGGAGTCGGAGGTTACTCAACATAGCAAGTTAAGGAATACAACGCCTTTCATCAGTTGAACATAAAGTGAGCAAAACAAACTAACTTAACAATTTTTACTAACAAAGAGAAAATGCTTAAACATTATTTGAATATCAAGATATTATATAACGAAACAACACTTATGTGGTAATATAGTTCTGAGAACAGCTAGTTCAAGAGGCAATTTCGAACGAAAGTTTTTAAAATTACTTAAATGTGTAAAAAGGGTACTAATCACAATAAGCTTCATTTTAACAAATTAGCGATGACTGAAGTTTAGTTCTGTTATATAAAACACGAAAAACAGGTGTATGTTGCACAGAACAATATTTGAATGGATCAGTTTTTCTTTTGCTATACCAAACAAGAAATCAATATGGCTTTTTTTTATTTTATAAACAAAAAAATTCAGTATGTTATCTTCACCGAAATTTTCAAAATTATATGTAATAATTGTTTTATCGTCGCAAACAATGTTTGTTGTTGTTTTGTTTGACAAGTAGTTGATACATAGCTTATGTGCATGCAACAAAATGTGAATTTCTTTAGAAAAATAACCAATTATTTCAACTTATAATTAATAATCATAATTATGCAAATTAGGTAATTAACTGACTTTTAAAGTAACATATTCTTTGAACATTCTCTAATATTTAGACCCAAGTTCGGTTGATTTACATATATTTTGGCAAGATATGACACCGTAATGCATTGCAGTCCGTTATTAAAAATCGCATGGGTTAGTTTAAACAATATTTATTTCAAATAATACACATATACAATTACATAGTAACATGCACATGTATATTGACATAGAAGTAAGTACAAAAAATATACTAATATGTGTGATATCTATTTTTGGAAAATAAATAAATTGATTTAAGTAAAAAAATTATAAGAGAGTAAACGTTCTGCTAATCAAATGCATGTTGAGATAAAGGTATCAGAATTGAGAAGAAAGCTCAGGAGCTTGTACATAGTCTCTCTTTGCATGGGTTGCCAGGAAAACTTCACCCAGCATCGTTTGCAGCATCCATCCAACAACAAGATTCTTAAATACCAGTGCCCATACTACAAAAATATGTTGGTCTGCGAAAATCTCCCACCGGGGTGCTGATTTCACCTTCTGGCCCATGGACCATTGTCAGTCGATAAGCAAATTGCTCCTATAGGAGAGCATAAAACATCGCTGTCGCACGGAGAGCCATACATTGCTGAAACATATAAATATATTCGAATTATGGTCCCATTACTGAGCATAAACTAATGATATCGCTCGGGTGGGGACTATAAATTACATTATACATAATGTATGTAGCGCATCAATACATTCGAAATGTCCCTGCAA
>Ga0224511_10003635_pt1 | contig 11247 bp, 3 predicted proteins | sample SF_May12_sed_USG_2_FD_169988 | JGI IMG/M metagenome (GOLD analysis project Ga0224511, IMG submission 169988) | Sediment microbial communities from San Francisco Bay, California, United States - SF_May12_sed_USGS_8_1 | ecosystem: Environmental > Aquatic > Marine > Sediment | place: USA...
AGTGAGCCTGAGCTTTCAGTCTCTCTGATGGTGTTGGGTAGTGAGCCTGAGCTTTCAGTCTCTCTGATGGTGTTGGGTAGTGAGCCTGAGCTTTCAGTCTCTCTGATGGTGTTGGGTAGTGAGCCTGAGCTTTCAGTCTCTCTGATGGTGTTGGGTAGTGAGCCTGCGCTTTCAGTCTCTCTGATGGTGTTGGGTAGTGAGCACTATTGCGCGAGTCCTGCAAGTAGCTTGCGCTGGAAGCTGGACTAGGCTGTTAAGTTGCGATCTGGAAGAAGGTATGGATTGTGCGCTTGAAAACCACAAGAGTTTGGCTATCTTCCACTTGAAAGGTATTTATTTGATAGAAGCTCAGATATTTTCGTCTCTAATTGGAATGGAAAGCTGTGAGATTAGATGAAGGTCTGGATGCGGCACTTGCAAAGAGATCCCAGCTGAATCAAGGTCATTAGTTTGGGTAACTGTCAAACGCGGCATAATATGAAAATCAATCACGATTCACAAATTCTGTGCAGTTTCATTGAAAATTGAAAGATAGCGAATGTAGGGTGCTTATCTAAAACAATGCATTGCTACTATCTGGATTTGGGATAGGGTGTGTTTGCTCTAGTGAGAATCACTTTGACGTGCAGAGACTTCTATCATAGCACTCCGATATTTCATATAAATACGTAAAACTTACTAGTTCATTCTAGACGCTACTCTATCTACAATAGTATATTAGTCTATCATTATGATCCAGGTGTGAAGCTTTGACGCGGGCACGCGTGATGTGGATCGTTACATCACAGATGTTTGTCTGATCTATAAAAGGATATGGTAGATCTATGCAGTTCCAACCTAAATCAGGTTTTGCTGACTCACACGGTCACCAAATACTCTGTTGTTACCTTATTTATAGACTGATACAAATGTTTGTTGGTGAGTAACCAGTGACATAAAGGAATGTCACTGAAGTAGTTTAAAGCTGAGATTATCTGGACTGAGTAACGGATGTTTACAGCGGTTGGTTCCGTTCGCAGTTCTGAAACACACATACCCATTATATGATTCCGGCAATCCATAAAGGGTCACAGCGAAAAGCTTTTTTTCTTTGATGTCATATATACCTCACACGTAGCTCTTAAAACCTCGGAATCTCATCAAACTTGGAAGATTCACATAGGTAGCATGTGTAACTATAGATTGTATTAGGTATAAGGAATAGCTCAGTGATAGAGTGTTGGATGGCAACCACGGGAACCAGGGTTTGAATCCGCGGTCATGGCGGGCTCCCATTGTAAGTGTTAGCTCCATGCTTTATTCTCAGCTCAAGATCAAAAGAAAATCTAGCTGTGGGGTGGAGCACTGGTACTGTGGTAAGAGGCCACACTGTATGCGGAGCTTAGTAGACTTGAAGCACAATGTTCAACACTATAATCAACGGATACCTGGTAGAGTGTGGGTTGGTCCTGGCCTCTGGGCTTAGTCAACTGGCACTAAAAACTACAGGTCGTTTGCCGGATAACCCTTATACTATACGATTGGGTGCGTATCATCTTATTTGGCTGGGTGCTTGAATTGATGACTTCCGTAGAGTTCTTTAAACTGGGGGTCATGATCACCGTGCATTATAACTCCATTTAGCTGAAACATTCCGCGTTTCATCAAAAATAATAATCAGACTGGGAGCATACAGGAACCTACCACACAGATCTGACAAAAAGACTGCATCTGGGCCACCCCTAAATGGTTCCTACGATTGCGAAGGCATAACAAGAAGTTTTAGTTGTATGTTTTTATCTTGAGTCTGGCGTACTGGTACTACCAGAAGCCTTTATCAGTCACATAATAAATTCATAAACATCTAAAGGTGTGAGAAAATGCTGGATGCCTATATCTGGTATCGCTGTACAATGTTTTTGACAAATCATACCCAATCCCAGCAAGTGGTTCACAATCAGGTTTGCGGCCGGAATTAGCAGACCAGTTATTTCCAGGAGACAGACATTTTTGCTCATATGAATGCTGGAAAGAAACCCGTCTAGCTGGCATAATTGATGAGGCAACGAACATACACCTGGGAAGGTTCAGACTGAGTAAGAATTCTTTTGCAGCTGTAGGGATTACTCCTCGTCCCTTTTTCAAAGGCTGACATGACTGCAAGGTGCGTGTTATGCCAGCACCTTGTAGTCTGGCCAAGACCATCCTATATTCTCTGGAGTTTCTAAGCCTTAGGTTTCTTCTGTGGTGTTAAGAACTGGAAATTGCGTGAGGAGCTCATAGGAGCTCTGGCCATTGGAGCCATACAACCAACCCTTCTTCTGGTCATAGGTTGTACAACCATAAAGATGCAACTAAATATCTAGATGAATCTTTCACCATAAAGGATTTGTCCCATGACTGAGTTGTCCCATGTACGCTGTTTACGCCAGTCTATGAGTAATCGGATGAGCGGAACGGTACTGTTTTTCCTATACCATGGCTCACATTTTTCCTCTACACGCGTGCTTCGCTGACGACTGGGAACCTCCCATTGAATCAGTGTATCAGTGTATCAGAGTATTACAGAATGCCCTATGTTTAGATTGTTCCAGCGTATGTGGGCTCTGGTCTCATATGCATTTCTATTTATATAATTATGAAGCAGTCTCTGTTAAGAGATGACGTGCATTTAGTTATGATTTTATTGTTCTGACCTGGCTAAGCTGTGCATGGATACTAATAGATGGGGGCCTGCCTGCTTCTCAAGAAAGCTCTTGGCTTGACGGGTTGCCTGAAAGTTCGCTCGTAACTGAGTGCTTTAAAGATAGAGCCCTCTTCTATAGCCTTTCAAGCATTATTCAAACATTTAACACAAATATTTTTGGAGCATTTCTTTAGCTTAAAACTATAGCCCTATAGTAGGACTCTATTCAGTCAATCAAGTAAATCTGGTTGGATGTCACTGGTCATTACTATCATGCAGCTAGTAACTGCACTAGACGCAGTAAATGGTGGTCAGTGAATGACTAGCATTATTCTATGCTAAGTGAAAATTACAGACTAATGGTACAAAGAATACTATGGACTGCCAACTAATATTAGACGTCTAAAAAACTGTCCTATGCTGCAAGACACACCACATGTCTGGCTTGATAGCCCAGGACGGTGCCCTGGTACTCTTCTGAAAATGTAACCCCATTCTATAGTTCAGCATATATGGTTAAAGACTTCCAAGTTAAAATGTCAATGTGGTGAGCTAAAGAGTAGGTCCATTCAAGAAGGTTGCATCAACAGTTACACAGATACAATGTGTACATCGTTTCATGCCCAAAATAATGTGTATGGTATGTGACCTATGGATTATGCTTTGATGCGCTAGTACTGTAAGCATATAGATTCAGCAGAAAAATTTCAAAAAGTTAGGCAGTACTTTGGTTTGGTCTGGTTGTTCTAGGCTAGGTCAAGATAGCCTTGCTCAGTGTTAAACATATACACACAACATCCATGAATGACACACGATTGGTCAGTCAAACCATCTTTCTTCCATGCATCCACTCTAGGCCTGTGTCACTAACTGCTTGTCAACTCTTACACTCAGTCAGTCGGTAGCTCACTTATTTACCAAGTCAAAAGGTCACCAGGTCACTTGCTCACATTGATCGAGAATGTGACCCAGTCGGCAGATCAGTAAGTTACCAATTAACTCGGTCTAGTGACTGATATCTACAACTCTAGCCTATTCTATTTATAAAACCACCGACTGGTCAGTGGTCACTTGTTGAGACCGAGAATTAATTAACTTGTCACTTGCACTACCGAATTAGATAGTGGTATAGCCTCTACCAGTACCAGCTTTACTTTTACTTTTTCAGCGGTTTGATAATATTCGACCATTTTCATGTGCTGGTGCAGGTGGTTGTCATTTTGGTATTGAGTGCACACTTTCAATACCAGCAGCAGACCAGTGACGTATGTCAATGATAACAAACTTGATCCGTTTTTCGGAAACGCACCGTTGCATTCCCCCATCTCCGCTGGGTTAACTAGCCCGGCTCTAACTAGAGGGGCCAACACTGACACTCGATAATTTGACGTGCCAAAATAATTTTGTAGAGATGAAAGAACTGGGCTCGCTGTTTCCAAAGTAGTGCGATCCGTTGCCAAGCCGATGAAAAGCTGTTTGAGCATGGCAAGACAACAGTATCCCTCAGTTCTGGCTCTCAAGTATAACCCGATTAAAATAGTACTATTGGAAGCCAATCAGCCAATCAGCCACTGGGTAAACTAATCGGGCGACCGAGTACAGCTACATGCGCTCCCCCCCGTTTTGCTCGAAACAAAATTTTAATAACCAGGATTTTTTACTCTCCCCCCCCCGAGTCTTTCAACCGCTCTCACATTTCATGACTCCTTTTCCACAAACAACTGATATTCGTAAGGTCTTTTTGAATCCCCAATTCCTTGTATAGCCAGTGCATATACACCGGGCGATAGACTGACACTGATGAATAAACCTTAGTGGAGAATTCGAGAGATTGTATGCTTTACCTTTGCCATTATTTCAGAGTATAATGTGAGGTTTTTCTTGACCATCTGCGGTCTTTGCCGGATCTTGACCTGAGCGGTCTACTGGACTCTGCTTCTGTCACATACTTTTGTTTGGCTAAATAAAACTTTGGATTTCCATGGAACTTAAATGTAAAAAGACCTGTGGTCTTATTTAGGCCATCCATGTAAAATAAAACTTTCAAATCTAGAAAAAAAAAGCAAAACCATGTGTACAGCGTCACAGGTCTGCCCTGTTAACTAACACTAGATATATACTGTAATACATTGTGGCAGACCAAGTCGTGTCAGGATTCAACTAGTACTGTACATATTAATTAATATGAGGTGGGGAAGTGTGAGGATGGTCTCGGTATGGGGATTCCAGGTCTTACCAGAACAAACCCGTCTTAAAAGGTAACTAGAAAATCAGGTGTTGAAACGACAAATGTTAAAACGCCAACAAATGTTAAAACATTTTAACATTTGTCGGCGATTTTAACATTTGTTGTCGCCAGCCCAACAACATCTTGTCACCTACCATGCTTATGCGATCGCATCTATGTAAGTGGCCAAATCTATTATTGATTACATTCCAACTTGATGCGTCAGTTAAAAGCATGTGTCGTTTCGAAAAATATCCTGACAAGCCTTGTATTGTGTCTCGTTACCATTAGAATACAGCGGAAAATCAGTCAGAGATTCGGAAACCACATAAAATAGAAATTCACAAAGAAGGATAAGTCAGTACCATGTTCTGCCTGGATGTGATCCGTCATCACCAGCGTCTTACAGCGATTCATGATGTTAGCTTCTAGCGTCATTATCACACCTCATAGTCATATAAAACCACACGGATAAAGACTTCATTCAGTATCGGCTTCTACCAACATCAGAATCACTTCACCCACTGAGGCCGTCACTACTTACGGCGGTAAACATGGTGTTCAGTTCTAAACCTTCAACCTTTGCTTTTGCTCGCAGATCTACGGTTCCACCTGTGAGATTTGCAACTCGTAAAAACCGGTAAGTTCGCTACAGAGCATTGTTTATGAAGCCTGCATGCACACATAAACCAAAACGTCACTCACATACATGCTGCATTACTGCAGTAGAAAATAATATGTAATATAATGCGTACTTCTGCAAACTCGAAAGTATCATGCACTCATGTAGTTCTTTTTTCATGCAGAAAACAGGACAGAATCCAGCGAGCGATCACTGATTCTGCTCTTGCTCTGCTCCAGCGAAGACAGAGTCTTGAGCTTCCTGAACTACGATGTACTTTTCTGGGTGCAAAGAATGTTGGTAAAACTGCAATCATCACCAGCTTGGAACAAAGTGCTGAGAATATCTCCCGATTCAGCCTGCGTGCCCGAGAGATCACCGCGGACGACTATCCGCCCTCGGAGAAACTACAAAACTCAGACGTCATCTTCATCGTCTTCTCATGCATTGATGAGCACTCATGGCTGGTAGCCAAACAGCTTCATGTCTATCTTCAGCATCAGCAGATCACCGTCCCAGTGTTCTTCATAGGAACACACTCAGCAGTGGCGTGGAACCAAGATAAAGTCTACTTCGATCTTGCCTGCTCGGACATGAAAGTGACTCTGCTTCTGTCCTGTCGCGACTCGACTCCATGTACTTTAGTGTCTACACTGGAAGATGTTTTCCAGTTTCCCCCCACTATCACTACCCCACATGAAGTGGTTACTCACAGTCACATTCTAAACACTACGGGAAACCCATTTTTCTCCAGAATGAGGAAAAGAATTTTCAAGACAAGAGGGTAACACTTGATACCATAAACATGTGCATATGTGCTTATATTTCTGTCATAATTGAATAATATAGTTTTACTATCAATACAACAAATTATTGCCGGCCATTTCAAATCAGTTCTACATGTTGATCGCCCATGCGGTGGGGCATTTAAACCGGCATGTGGCACTCCATGCTAAAATAAAACTAACAAGTATCGAAGGCGGCAAATCTGTTATAACAGTGAGAAGGCCATGCTACCAGTGACTGAAGATTGCCATTCATTTTTTAGTATGAATGAAAATGTTTTGTATCATTATAACTGTGGCTTGCTGGAGAAATACTAAAGTTTCGATTGAGCAATGCCTGAACAACTGCAACACTCATAACTCCCACATTGTTGCGTTTATAGAGTTACAGAATGAGAACTCTAGCTGTGGTGTAGAAGCCTTTATTCTTGAGCCAGCAGTGATGAGCTGAAAATCATTTCTTTGGTCCCTGTATTTATATGGCAGGGTGTGCTGATCATTTAGCTAGAACTGGACCTTTCTGTGAGAATAGAAACAAAAGGGGGAAAAGAAAGCATACTAGCTATGTGAATAGTAACAAGCACTGAATGTTTATTGATGTAGAGAGCTTGCATAACACTCTGTACTGGCAATATCCTTCAGCATTACTAGTTGAGAGATACATAGACTGTGGCATCCTAACACACATTACTAAAAAGTACGAAATATAGAAAAATTGTTAGTCTGGAGAATCAAGTCTGGTATGGAAGAGTTTAGGGTTCAATGAACAACTGTAGTACAAAGGACAGAGATACTGAGATATGTCCAGGATAGCTCAGCTGGTAAAAAGTCCGGATTTGCAACCTATGCACTGCAGGTTCGAGTCTCACTTCTGGTGGGGTTGTTTTCTTGGTAAGGGCCTTTAGGAGGTTCCTCACTCCAAATTGCTATATAGTGCGGGCCCGGATCATCACAATATATAAAAAACGAAGGTCCCAACCCTTAGGTTGATTGATCCTCAGCCTGGAGAGATGATGCTCTATCCTAAGCTGTGTAACTGGTGAAACACGAGTATCTAACCAGGCAGTTTCACCATACGCAATACAAATACGTGTTTAACAATAGAATTATAGGCTGAGTGGGTGGACACAGTAGGAAACTTTTTGTAGAGATAACATCATATGACTGAAGCAAGAATCTTTGCCACGTCAGACGCTTCTGTGGGTAGGCGGCATGGAGCAAGGTTTTTTCTAACTCGTTGACAAACAAGAAAACTGGACATGGTTTGCTTTCGAAAGTGTTTACTGCAATGCACCTACATGAATTTTGTGATATAGATGGAAAAGACGGGATGGAGAATTACGAAACGTGATTGTCAGGTTAGCAGCTGCGTCAATCACTGACATCGTTCCACTATTAGTCTTTCTCTTTAGAAGTAAACAGCTCCTACGGAAGCATGTCTGAGTGTTTGAGGTGGTGGGTTAGTCACTATGTAACACTAGACTGACTCATATGCACAGAAATTCCTATTGCAAAAGCGATAACATATCTGTAGCATTTGTTATGTTCACACCTTTCTCAGCTCTATGTTATGCATGAATTCAGTTCCATAACAAATTTTTAAATGTCTTATTATAGGTCTACTATATAAAACATAGACAATCAACTAAATTGCCTACACATCCTATGTATCATATCCGAATAATCGGGTTAACTGTGTTATTTTAGTGATGATAATAATCTTAGGCAATTTTGCTTCAAATCCTAAATCACATGGTGTGCCATACATGGTGTGCCATACATGGTGTGCCATACATGGTGTGCCATACATGGTGTGCCATACATGGTGCATAAGAAGACTGTTACCAATTGCCTGCCCCTTGTCATTTCAGAGCAACCCACACTTCTCACAATTAGGCCCGAAAACCAAATCACTCATAAATGTCCATATCATTGAGACGCTGTGCTCTGTTCTGTATTAACGCAATGTTGACGCCAGGCTGATGCCTTCACCTTCACATTCAAACAGTTGCACGTGAGTTCTCTACGAAGACGAAATGTCAAGGCGAACGAGAACATATTGTTTGTTTTTCTCCTATTGTGGGAGATTCTTTAGGTGCGCACAGTAGTAAGACAACGAGTATGGTTGAACAAATCTCGACTATACGGAAAAGCACGTTTAGTCAGTTTATCTACGAGACTGCGACCCACTGAGCCATACACTATACAGTCACACCGAGACTCACAGTGAGTCACTCAGTGACTGAGTCAGTGAGTGAGTCACACACGTGTAGCCTGTAGTGTAGGCAACAATTCAGTACTCAAATTCAATCAATCACAGGGTGGTTCTCGCATTCATTTAGTCCCTACGACTGGGAGTGGGACTGTCACTTACAAGTTACTCATTGATGATTGAGTGACTCAGTGACGGACCCCGACCTAGTGCGAATGTCAGTGTGACGAAGATAATGACTCGTGTTAGGTGAGTGGCTCTCTGATTGTCATTGTGACTAATTACTGCGTATGGCTGACACAGTCAGTGACTGCGAATGACTGCTGTAGTGGGGTAGCGAGAAACTAGGTACCTGTAACCTTCGAAACTAAGTACCGTACTCTTGAAACCAAGTATCGTACTCTCGAAACCAGGCACCCCATACTCCTGAAACCATACATCCTGTACCCATAGGCCGAATCCAAGCACTTCCACCAGAAATTTGACAAAAAAGTGGAATAATAACCCACCAATGTTTAAAAACTAAGGTTAAACCCGTGCCTTTCCAGCATAAAAATTATGTTTATTGTTTTCACTGTCAATACCCAGGTTGAGACATGGTATTCTAATTTTAAAAAAAGGTCGGTGAAATTTTAAGTGATGCAAGTGGTGGGGGGGACCTGAGGGCAGAACAAGCTTAATTTGTAAATATTATTGGGGTTATTTCACTTTTTTGGTCAAATTTCTTATGGAAGTACATTGTATAGAAGGTACTGGGTACACAGTTTTGAGCTTGGGGTACATAGTAAATGGTTTCAAGAGTAGGGGGTGCCTGGTTTCAAGAGTACTGGGTACATGGTTTTGGAGGTACTGGGGTAAGCGATACATAGTTTCTAACTACCCGCAGTAGAGTAGACGTGTCATCCATTCGAACTGTCCTACAGACTACCCCGTAGTTTGCAGTCAGTTGCACTGAGTGAGTTACACACCTACAATGATACGTGGTGCTGACTCAGTGAGTTACTGACATCACATGACAGGCTGCTGTGCCACTACTGAGTGAGTCAGTGATGGCAGACTGACAGATGACATAACATGAAAATAACTTATGCATTAATGGATGTTTTTTAGCGGATCACAAATACAACAGAAATTTTCCAATGACACAGTACAAGGTGCTCTTCAAGTAAGTTAACGACTGCGTGACGATTTAGTGCACACTTAGTGCACACTTTGATTATGTACAGTACCGAACTTGACACAATTATTTTCCTAGTTGCCTAACAAATTTCAAAGGAACTAGGACAACAGTTTCCTTGCAATCTGTGATAAATATGAAGGCCTTCAGAGCTCACCGGCTGCTCACTCTGGTGAAGAGATACCGTAATGACAAAAAATAAATTGGCCCCTCAATTTAAAAAGAAATTAGATATAAAATTTAGATTTAATCAAAAATTGTATATTTCCAAAGAAACCGGTTATATCTTCCGCTATTCTATAGAGACATTGCATAAATTGAGATTTATCCAACGGTAGATTGATTTATTTCGCTTTCCCATATGTAAATGTGTACCATTCAGAGGTACCATGATACAGGGAACCCTAGCAAGCGGTGTTGGATATTGTATTTGTTGCACGAAATGTCTGGATTGATATTACCATACCAGCATCGCCTACCGCAAGCAACTACCCCCTCAACGGACAGTGGTCACCATTGGCAGTGTACGGCAAGAGAGCACCCCTTCGAAGCCACGGGGCCAGCCAAACGCTATGAAAACCAATAGTCAGAAATGCCAAACGGCGCACGCGCGGCCTTAGCTTGAGCCCGCGGGCTTTAGCCAATTGGTTCTAGTCCTTGAACTCTAACTCAGACTGTTGTTACCACCGGCTGTCAGTAGCAACGGTGCTGCGTTATAGCTATCAGCGACCTCTAGCGGAGAAGGCCGCTGGCTGAATTTGCAAATTCAGCGCTCGCGAAGAATTTTTTACGCGAACATCGTAACAACCACTGACTGGCTCACACCGGTGTTGGACCTACTTCGAGCAAGCAGACACTAACGGCACACCAACTTAATGCCGCGATGCGTGGGATCTATCCGCTCTTGTGCCGCCCCAGGTGTAGTGTAATCCGTTTTCCCAGCCACTCGATACATCGGACATTGGGGCACGCGCCGATGTAGCCAGGTACGTTTTGTGAAAGGCTTAGCATTGGCTGGTATTGGCACCCCTGTTGAACTAGATCCCTTCTCAGAAACTAACTACGTTACGTTTCCTTCGAAGGGGTGATAAACCAGCAATGGTTGTTTTGTAGAATACTCTCGCCGGATGTTTGAGCACTAGTGTAGACCAAATACTTCCGCAGTTGGCGTCCAGAACAGACGCAGGTGTCCATGCTGTTGTTAATGCTATGAGCTTCCATGTGGATAGCCAGTGAGTGATTTTCACGCGCAGAGAAATAGATTACGAGTGGTGGAAGCTCAGTTTTCACTCATCTAATCATTGCCAAATTTCAGGTCCAGCTTTCGCGTACACATGCATGGAAACTCTTCAATTATCAACTGCAGAGCTAAGCTGGTCAAGATCGTTTATTCCGTGAATCTATGATCCATGTCAATACATGTCTAGAATTGAAAGGACCAATACCATATATGCTTATATACCATATATACCTAGTCCCAAATCCATGCAATGTGTGAGCAGTCCAGCCTTAGTGGGTGGTAAAGGAAACTTTGCATGTAAGAAGTGTAATGAAATTCC
>Ga0224511_10003636_pt1 | contig 11244 bp, 6 predicted proteins | sample SF_May12_sed_USG_2_FD_169988 | JGI IMG/M metagenome (GOLD analysis project Ga0224511, IMG submission 169988) | Sediment microbial communities from San Francisco Bay, California, United States - SF_May12_sed_USGS_8_1 | ecosystem: Environmental > Aquatic > Marine > Sediment | place: USA...
GTGTAACAATTTTATTAAACTAAATATTGTGTTCAACGATTAGTCTATTCATGTTCATTCATTACGGCTTGTTGTGAAAAAAGAATAGCTGCAATATAATTTAATCTTTTAATGAATATTTTTGTATATATTAATGTATCACAAGAAACAAAAGAGTTTTAACTTTTAACAATTCTGTCCTGTACTATAGTACTTAACGAATCGACAACCTGTTTGTCAGACCATCTGAAATGAAGTTAGGTCCAACAAAATGCAAGAGAATATGTAGTGTCATTATGCACAGCCTCATTTAGGCCAATCAGAAGACTGAATCTTTTGTGTATCGCTTGCTACACACATATACATTGTTTAACGTAACATGCTTTCCCGAACTTGTCAGAGCATTGGATGTCATTTCATGCCTTATGTTGAAGCGTGCAACATGCAACTGAAGACTTAACTCTAATACAATTCTGTTTTTTTCTATAATAACTATGGTCATCTATTCACACGGCCTTCAGTTCCCCATGGTCAGATGTCCAGTCTGTACACAACTCGCTGTCAAGTGAACTGCTGCAAGGCTGTCTTCACTCTGAAAATATAAATATTACAACAATGTTTACTTATATGCACATTATGAGGGAGAGGACTTTTAATATTTTTCTATGCTTACAAATAGTTTCATTGTGTTCATGTTAAATGCATGCTTACTACATTAAATTCATATCTTTCTGATTTAAATTGCTATTTCATTATCATGTTGATTTGATTTTGTGTTATTGAAGGCCATTTGAAAGTAAGACAAATTTTGTATTGTACTTTGTATGTCTAAATGTTAACTTCGTAAAATATCATCATCATTATTATTATTATTGCACTTTTTTGTATTAATCATTTATGTACAGTGCATTTACTGACATCTGGCAAGATAAACAACATGTCCGAAAATTAAAGACAATAGTTACAGTTGTTGAATTAAGACATTTACAAAATCTGCCAGGGGGGTGTCTTGAATACTTTAGGGTGAAAATATTCAAGACATTCCCCTGGCACCACGAAGATGTCTCAAGAGGACTGTGAAAATTGATGTAACAACAACCTGTTTATAGGACCATCTGAAATAAAGTTTGGTCCGGAAAAAAAGGCAGGGAATTACCTAACTTCATAATGCACAACATAATTTGAGCCAATGAAAAGACTGAACTTTTGTGTATCTTAGGCTTTGCACGCATTCAATGTTTAATTCATTAATGAGCTTTCCAGCATTTGTCAGAGCATTAGATGTCATTCTTTCGATATGTTGGCTGTAAAAACGCATCACTTACTTCTCAAAGAGGACTGTATCGGACGTGCCCAGTAGTTTTTGCAGCAGCTGTCTCAGTCCTAGCTCACCAAGCTTGGCTTGACGCACATACGCCCCTAAAATGTGTAATCATTACGGAGTTAGGCGAATTTATCATCAAATACAATGTATCACAAACTTTAAAAAATATTTTAAATTAAAAAAAATCAATATTATTAAAAGAAATCTGAATGCTCCAAAAAATTGTGTGATTGTTGTTATTTTCTATGTAGGGTCAGGTTACTGGAACCACACATACATATTTTTGTTTTAGGCCTTAATCAATATTTAAACAAAAACTCTGGCATCATCATGCTTGTGTTGTTATAAGCAAAATAACTTAAACAAATGATGTTGAAATATTAAGATTGCAAAGTTACAGCCAATGTTAAATTTTACAGACAGATAGACAAAGCCCTAAGCCTTTGGCTTCGGTCCTAAACATGATTCAGGGCTGACTGCTCGGTCACTTAAAAGCAGTGTTGTTTAATGTTGTTTATTTTTTCTTAAGTATAGCCTTAAATAGTAAGAGTGACACAATACCGTAGTTACCCTATGTTTTCGGGCGCTAAAAAATGATTATTTCGGTGAAAAATAGGGGTGTCCAAAAACAAAGGGTGTCCGAAAAACATGTTTTTGGATGCTAAAAAATAATTATTTCGGTGAAAAATAGGGGGTGTCCGAAAAACAAAGAGTGTCCAAAAACATGGGGTAATTGACCTTTCGACAGCCCGCCCAAAATGGCGTCTTGACGGAGCAGCTTTGTCGGGCCATCTATTGTAATCATTTGTCAATCATGCCTATGCAAATCGCAATCATCATAACCTAGTCCGATAATTGGTCAGTAATATTAAAATGGAGCGATATGGCTTTCATATTATAATAAGTATACGGACAAGCGATGTGTAAATCATGAAGACGAGGACAGGAGGGTGGGCTGTTAGTTTAAACAATATTTATTTCAAATAATACACATATACAATTACATGGTAACATGCACAAATATATTGACATAGATGTAAGTACAAAAAGAAACTAAAATGTATGAGATCTATATTTGGAAAATAAATAAATTGATTTAAGTAAAATTATAAGAGATTAAACGTTCTGCCAATCAAATGCATGTTGAAATAAAGGTATCACAATTGAGAGTGGGCTGTTGATAGGTCAATTATGGTAAAAGGGGCAGGAGGGTGGGCTGTTGATAGGTCAATTATGGTAAAAGGGGCAGGAGGGTGGGCTGTTGATAGGTCAATTATGGTAAAAGGGGAAACGGTATCTCACCCTCCTCCTCGTTCCAGACGAGATTGGAGACGCAGGTGGTGGCCGCTATCTGGAGATTCACGTTGTGGTGCAGCTGGGTAACAGGAAACGTACATGAGAAACGTGGAGATTCATGTGATCAAATAAATTAAAGACATGATCAAAGAAAAATGTTGGAAATGAAGTAGTTAGGGTCAAGTTTTAGGAACCATGACAGAATGGCCCGTACAAAAACAAACACTTAAGACAATGTTGAAACTTGACCCAGGTGTGACAATACACACAAAACAACCAAATGTAACAGACATTTAGAATAAACTGGGTTTTTTTACCCAGGATAGTGTCCCTGACTTAATAGTGTCTTTTTTGTCATATGTAAACACGACGGGTGTTTATTTAGGAACTGATTATTACATTTCCGTTTTAAGTTTCAGTGAAGCACGCTAGCACATTTTGGTAAATGTTAAACCTATGTCTGAATGTTTATACTCAATGTGTAATATTGTATTCTCTTTCTTTTTTTCTACAATGTAACAGCAAAAAAAAAACACCAGTGTGAATAAATTATCTTTGTCTATAAATCCTAAGCCATTGTATTGTACATATGATATCATTGTAAGAATGGAGGAAAGCACAACATAATGTCCTTTAATTACATTTTAGCAAAACTTGCACCACACAAAATATGTTTAAATGTAATATCAGTAAAACGTACCATGTAGTTCATAAGCTTCTTGAGAACATCCTCATTTCCCATGATGTAGTCCTTGGCCTTATCACCATCTGCCACATTGGCCAGAATACACAGGGTCTGTAAAAGATGAAATCAAACCAGGGCTTAATTAATTGTTACAGAGAAAGAAGGAAGTATGCCAGCAAAAAAGGTCTGATTTAACATTTAAACAGAGGGCAATTAATTAACAATTAATTGTTACAGAGAAACAAGGAAGTATGCCAGCAAATAAGGTCTGATTTAAAATTTAAAGAGAGGGCAACTGGACGGGTGCTTTCGGAAACAAAAGCAATCATGTCTCCCTCCATATGTCAATGGATGGAATCGATTGGTTTTTACATGAAGATGGGATCATAAACTTGAGCTGTCACAGGAAGTGATGGATACCAATCTGCTGCAACATAGGTAAGGGAGTTAATTTGTTGAAATGATAGTCAGAGTTATTGAACTTGGTAAGGGCCTAAGTCATACAATGCTTAACCTTGAACTTTGACCTTGACCTTGAACTGATCTTGGTCATTTATACACCCTGCCTATCAACTCATCATAACTGACATTTGTGTAGAGTTATTTGTGAATCCCACTAGGGGTTCAAAAGATATAGAGTGGACACAAAATACAGTCATACAATGTTTAAAGGTGGGAATTTATGTTACACCATAACATACAACCTCATTTGGGCCAATCAGAATACTACATCTTTTGTGTATCACTGGTTACAGGCACTTGCAATGAGTTTCCCTGACATTTTGTCTGGCACTGGACATCATTTCAAACAATCTGTCGATACGTCAATTACTTAACACATAATGCACCGTTCCGCAAAATTTCAAACTCCGCCCAATGCGGTATATTTGCTTTGATCTTGTAAAGGCTTGTGAAGGGGTCTTTCTTTTGTTTTTTCTAGGTCAGATTGTCACCTGACAATATGCTCCTAATCTATTGGATTAAAATTGACCATGTACTGTTATAAATGATCATGATTGACAGTTGCGGAAAGGTCCATTGTGTCAGACAAACAAGGGAGTATAATGCCTGGAAATGTTGGTCACCTGTTCCTTGTTAACACATAATTGTGACAGAGAAACAAGGGAGTATAATGCCTGGAAATGTTGGTCACCTGTTCCTTGTTAACACATAATTGTGACAGAGAAACAAGGGAGTATAATGCGTGGAAATGTTGGTCACCTGTTCCTTGTTAACACATAAATGTGACAGAGAAACAAGGGAGAGTAATGCCTGGAAATGTTGGTCACCTGTTCCTTGTTAACACATAATTGAGACAGAGAAACAAAGGAGTATAATGCCTGGAAATGTTGGTCACCTGTTCCTTATTAACACATAATTGTGTCAGCGAAACAAGGGAGAGTAATGCCTCGAATGTTGGTCACCTGTTCCTTGTTAACACATAATTGTGACAGCGAAACAAGGGAGAGTAATGCCTGGAAATGTTGGTCACCTGTTCCTTGTTAACACATAATTGTGACAGAGAAACAAGGAAGTATAGTGCCTGGAAATGTTGGTGACATGTTCCTTGTTAACACATAATTGTGTCAGCGAAACAAGGGAGAGTAATGCCTGGAAATGTTGGTCACCTGTTCCTTATTAACACATAATTGTGACAGAGAAACAAGGGAGAGTAATGCCTGGAAATGTTGGTCACCTGTTCCTTGTTAACACATAATTGTGACAGAGAAACAAGGGAGTATAATGCCTGGGAATGTTGGTCACCTGTTCCTTGACCTGTGGTGGATGCTCTCCCTCCAGTATGAAGATGACTGCCTGCATGATCTGGCTACCATAGACACACATGATGGTGTCAATGTGCTGAAACAATAACCCATCAAAGTAAATTCACTAATGAAGCACACTTAATGGTGTCAGCAGGCTTTCTAATTCACAAGTAAACTAACTAAAGCTGAATCAAAAGCATGCCAACACATGAGATTCATTGAGTAATAAAATACCATTTGTTATCCAATACAATTGTTTGGTTTGGTTCTAGATTTTTTACGTTGTAATCAAAACTTATTAAGTCATAATGCAGAGGTCAAGTAAACAAATTTTCGCCATGATACTTAGCAAAGTAGTTATTTAATATTTAAAACAATGGTTAAACTATCACACTGGTTTTAAAATCATGCAGTAGGACTCCAGTTTAAAGTGAGTGCAACATTTATAACATCAAAAGAAACTCTAACATCAGAAAAACATACCGGTTTTTTTTGAGAGATGTTTTGCAGCAGTCCAAGGGTATTCATGTTGGGATCCGGGTGCAAAATTTATACCATCAAAAGCAATTCTAACATTAGAAAAGAGAAAAAAATGTCCTACCGGTTTGTTTGAGAGGAGGTTTCGCAGCAATCCAAGGGTCTTCATGTTGGAATTCAGGTTGGGATCCAGTTTGAAATAGGTGCAAAATTAATACCATCATAACAAATTATTATTTCAGAAAACATAAGACGATTTCCTACCGGTTTGTTTGAGAGGAGGTTTCGCAGCAATCCAAGCGTCTTCATGACAATGTTGGGATCAGGATCTGAGAGAAGCCTGAACAGGTTCTCCGTACCGATTGCCTCGACGACGCGAGATTTCACCTTCTGATCCACTTGGAATGTCAGGTTCTGTGAGTAAAGTTGCGAAATTCAATTATTCATTAGTACAACTATATTGTTTTGATTAAAAATGTTAAGACCCTAATTTATTCCTATAAACAGTTCCATATTATAGCGTTTTTAGTATTATCACTGTTAATTATGTTTTTATGATATTTTTGTCTCTTAAGTATTTAAGCCTACCTATTACACATAAGTAATATAAAAGAATTTTTGTCTTGTACAACAAAGAGCCTTTAATCATGTCACTGATTGAGTACAAATACTACATTTTACTGTGCTGACACCCAAGTAAAATACAGATTAAACCAAGGTTGTCCAACCCTAGCAAAAAGTGAATGTTTCTTCCCAAGAATAAGTATAAGCAAACAAACAAATGGTCTTCACCATAAGAAGAAGGAAAAAGGTTAAATAAAGAGTAGGCAACTCTAGCATTAAGCATAATTCTTTACCCCGGTATAATTATAAGCAATAAACAATTAGCATACAAAAATTTAGTCCCAGAATTTCATTAAAAGTGGTGTTATCAATCAAGAAAAAGGTACTACTCAAAATTTGCTAAGGATCAGCTTATTGACATTGCATATTTCAGTCCTATTGCTAACAATACACCTGAACGAGGACCTCATTATTGTGTACTAAAGTTATGAATTTGTCATGTACAGCATGCACTTATTATATTTCATTCCTGTAAATCAATTTTTATATTTATTACAAATACACAAAAGTAACATGCTGTAGAAAAAGTGATCCTTAGCAAATTTTGAGTAGTATATAAAAAGTACACAACCCTAGCAATAAAGCTGAGGACTCTACACCAGTACAAGTATAAGCCAGCAAACAAGCCTACCATGAGTCCCCAGATTCCATTGAGGCGGAGACCAGGGTCCTCCCTCGCGGCCAGGCTCACCAGGATGTTGATGGCCCCACAGTCCAGGATACACTGTCACAAGCCAATTGTCACCTTGATGTTTGTTATGCCGGGCAACGTACAATGTCTGACAAGCGCCAGGAACTTTAAAAAATCTATTAACAAATAGGCCGATGCCCGTCCAGGCACCAGCCGCCGATGCCCGTCCAGGCACCATCACTGTCAGAGTCAGCCTCAATCTTTTATATTTTAACAACGAGTTTCTATGGATAAATGGTGGCGAATTTTGAAATTAATGTATATATTATTGCACGTGAAAATTCGTGTAACAACGCCGGCCGGGCATTGACTGATGTTATCATATACATTTTATATAACAAGATTAAATAGTTTTGCTCCAAGCCCTCGAAACAAACCAACAAAGACACAAACAAACAGAGTCTGCTGGTAAACAGAGAGCAAATATAATAATAAATTAAGACAAAACACTTCACAAAGGCCAGATAACGGTACCTCTTTACTGGGAGAGAACTCCAACAGCAGGTTACACAGAGTAGAGGAGGCAATGGGAAGCAACTCATCTGGTCCTTCCTGGATTATCTGCCCATGGTGAAAAATGCAATTAACTGTTAGGTTAGGTAAAAGTGAAAGAGTTAAATTGTAAGCAAAAACTCAATGATTGTTCATGGATTATATGCCCATGGTGGAAGTTCACTGAGTCAACAGTCAATTTGGTCAAATTTTATATAGCACTTAGAAGTAATTAGAGGCAGCTCTATAGTCTATTGTATCTCTCAACTTAAAGCACTGACTGAAAACTTGACATGACTGACCCAACTACATAGCAAGGATAGCTTTCAATGCAAGGATGTTTTAACGATGTATTTTTAAGACAGGTCAATCCAAGCTTTGATATTTAATAGAAACCTGAGATCTCCTGACTGACAACTACACTTAATGGTCAGTGATTCGAAAAAATAATTGACCATGCTGAGACTGTTATGGAAGAATAGGTATACATCTAAGGCAACATACCTACAATGTGTAAAATACTTAAAAAAGTTATGTTGTTTATGTAGATCCTTTATAATATCACAATTAACATTCGGTACATCAAAATAAAACCTTAACAAGAGGTTCCACACACAATGGTCTTGAATAGTGGTACTTGAAAAAGCTGCATGGACAGGGAGAGACAAACAACAATGGAAATTTTATAACATTAACACAAAACTCCATACCTTGACAAGAGGTTTCCACACGCCGTGATCCTGTATCGTGGTACGTAGCAACTGCACGGACCGTGAGAGACTGTGTAGGCACCGGATGGCTGCAGCAGCAACCTTCATGTTCGAGTCATTGAGGCCAACCACTACGTAGTCCATCAGGTTTTCTGTTTCAATCACCTGTAATAAAAGCAATCTTTTTTGCACAACATTGCAGAAAAATGAAGTACATTGTTATTGAATGCACCGTTCCGCAAAATTTCAAACTCCGCCCATTGCGGTAGATTTGCTTTGATCTTGTGAAGGCTTGTGAAGGGCTCTTTCTTTTGTGTTTTCTAGGTCAGATTGTCACCTGCCAATATTATCATAATCTATTGGATTAAATTGACCATGTACTGTTATAAATGATCATGATTGACAGTTGCGGAACGGTCCATTACTTAATCTTAATCCTCTTTTCCCCCTGTGGGGCATAGGTCAACAGCCAATTATACCACCTTGGCTGGTCCTGAGTGTGCTAGTTTATGCTTCATTCCAGGACAAGGAAATAGTAAGGACAAAATGGTGAAGTGAAAATAAAATGATGTTAGTAGTGTTTTACCATTCTAAAACTGAATTGAAGAGCTAACAGAATGGTGTTCGTTTTCACTTACTTGTAAAATAAGTTAAGAGTAATTTAAGTAAAATAATGGTCAGACATTCAGAAAGCCAAAAACACTTTAATGGACGCATATATAAAGGCATTATAAACAGTAAGGAATTCATAGCAAAGGCTGATTAAAGAATTTGTAAATTGCTTTTCATTTATTTCATACTTACATATAATGCGCCAGAGGCCTAACATTTGTATTATTGAAATAAATGAGTTGAGTTGAGATGAAACTAGAAATGTGACCAATAGGACACGAATGCCCCCGCTAAATGCATTGACTATGTTTTAATAAAGGCCCATAACTCCGTCAAAAATTAGTGGATAGTAGCCCAAATCGAACTTGACCTGTGTTTTGATATTATGTATCAACATACCAAATTTGAATTGAATCGATGCAGTCTTTCAAAAGTTATTGAGCGGACACCAAATTTTGATAACGGACGGACGAACAGACGAACGCACGGACAGGGGTAACACTTAATGTCCCGACACCATTCTTCGAATGGCAGGGGCATAAAGATTGGTACTAGACACACACCTGTTTACGGATGGATTCTTCATTAGCAGCCAGGGCAGCAAAGGCCTTGAACGCGGCCTGCTTCATCTCGCTGCTCCAGTTGATGTCCTGAAACAATCAGGAATACACTGTTCCGCAAAATGTCTAGCTCCGCCCAATGCGGTACATTTTCTTTGATCTTGTGAAGGCTTGTGAAGAGGTCTTTCTTTTATGTTTTCGAGGTCAGATTGTCACCTGACTATATAATCCTAATCTATTTTATTAAAATTGACCATGTACTGTTATAAATGATCATGATTGACAATTCCGGATCTGTCCATAGTAGTCAGGGTTCAATGCGACACTGTATTAAATCCTGGTCAAATTATAGCAAGTTTGTACAAAATTGTACTCAATAATTACCCACAAAGACGTTAAATGTCAATTGAATTTTTTTTTCAAATTCAACAAAAATCTGTCAAAGACTGTTTATCCCCTGCTTACAGACCTTACAAACAAGAACCATAGGCTTTTCTTGCCAGGTCAGGATAACCATTTCTGCTTGAGGCATAAATAGTGTATACAATGAAATAGCCAAATGAATGGTGATAAAGAAATGTACACCTTTCATGCAAACTCTGCTTATTGTGTTTAGTATCTCTTGTTAATTCAATTCACTGACATATTCAATACACTGACATATTCAATTCACTGACATATTCAATACACTGTCAAATTTGCCAAGGACTGATGGTGTCATTATATCGATATTCACTGTAATAAAATATATTAAATAATAAAACATACACTTTTCTTGCCAGCTCGATTGATCTGCTGCACATCAGTATATTTCAAGTACTCCGCCAGCGTCTTTATGATGTGGTCGGAGATGGCGGCCATGCGCTGTAACTCTGCGTCCGTCTCCAGCAAATACGCGAGGGTCTCCGCTCCATCCACGTTCTCCTCCAGCGGACGGTCTTTGCTACACATACGCACCAGGCAGGGCAGTGTCTGCAAGCATGAGAATAAAATATTATAATATTAAATTAAAATTCTGAAAATTCGTAAATAATTGCAGTGGTCTTTTTTGCCATTTTTCATGCACTGGATTGACCGCGAATTAGTCTATAAGCCAGAAGCCTGAGTCGATAATTTGGCTTGTTGGTTGATTATAGATGTATATGAACTAGCCCGACAGGTCGCTTGAAAATTTTGAGATAAAAGTACAGAATAATCCATTCCGGCTATTTAAATTTAAATCGGGCTATAGAAAATTTCATCTGAATAGCCCCAAGGGCTATAGTTAAAAAATATTTAGCATGCAGACTGCACTGGGTGTAGTCCAAACTCAAAACCAGCACAATACTTAAAATATTTTTTTAAAGTCCTAAATTATTTTATTTCATACAATAACATTCATGCTAATATAAAACTGAACAAATCTAAAATACTTGATTTGCGCAAACTCACACACACTCATGTATCCTACCTTCATGCTGATCTTGGTGTCGCTAGGTGACAGGGCCCCGCCCCCACACATGTACGTAAGCACCTTAGCCGCACTGATCTGCATCTCGGACGTCCGATCCCTCTGGAGTAGCTGGACAAGGATGTCCGCTAGCATCACATCGTTATGCATGGCTGGAACATAAGTCTTCAAAATTAGGCCATTGCCTTGCATGGCTGAAACATAAGTCTTCAAATTAAGGCCATCGCCATGCATGGCTGGAACATAAGTCTTCAAAATAAGGCCATCGCCATGCATGGCTGGAACATAAGTCTTTGAAATAAGGCCATCGCCTTGCATGGCTGGAACATAAGTCTTCAAAATTAGGCCATCGTCATGCATGGCTGAAACATAAGTCTTCAAAATTAGGCCAACGTCATGCATGGCTGGAACATAAGTCTTCAAAATTAGGCCGTCGTCATGCATGGCTGGAACATAAGTCTTCAAAATTAGGCCGTCGTCATGCATGGCTGGAACATAAGTCTTCAAAATTAGGCCGTCGTCATGCATGGCTGGAACATAAGTCTTCAAAATTAGGCCATCGTCATGCATGGCTGGAA
>Ga0224511_10003637_pt1 | contig 11242 bp, 6 predicted proteins | sample SF_May12_sed_USG_2_FD_169988 | JGI IMG/M metagenome (GOLD analysis project Ga0224511, IMG submission 169988) | Sediment microbial communities from San Francisco Bay, California, United States - SF_May12_sed_USGS_8_1 | ecosystem: Environmental > Aquatic > Marine > Sediment | place: USA...
CGTCATACCAAAGACGTTATAAAAATGGTACCAGATGCTTCCTTGCTTGGCGCTCAGCATATAAGGACAGGTCTGGCTTATCTCTCCTCTCAAAACCTCGTTCAAAAAAAAAGAGATAGGTACCATCCGGAATGAGCGGTCGAGAGTGATTAATATAAGTTGGAATAACTTGTTTCGCAATCGACCTTAATAAATGAATACGTTTCAATCAATTATTAGGGTATACATAAAAAAATCCTTAAAACAACGTTTCTTCTCTGATACAGTCATATAAATCCTATATGTGCTAATGTTTGTGCTTAAAAATGTCGATTGTTTAGACATCGGTTTTGACGCATGCTCGAAAGACGCGAATTTTAATTTTTTTTCCTTTTTAAACATTTTAGTAGATCCATTACTTCTTTTAGGACTAAGAGAAAGAGTTTAATAATCCAGCATTATTTTAATCACGTTTAACTATTTAACACATTTTATTCTAAAAGTTCTGATTGAACGAAATCGCTACTTACACACCGTTTAAGCCAGGTCGTAAAGTCGGTTCAATGGGCGGAATAAAGGCTAGGATAGGCGGGATTGTACTACTCAATTTTGAATTGCATAGTCTTAGACATAACGAGTTTTAATAATTACAATGTCATAAATCACTTTATTTAAATTTTGGTTAGGGTAAGGGTTAGGGTTGACACCAGACTTGTTTGGTGTGTATACCTAAACGGTGTTCAAATAGCGACATCCTCTGATTGAATCTGTGTTTTTGTTTCCACCTCACAATAAGCGCAAAGAGTTCTTCCCGAAAAAAACTGAATATCAGAAAATCCTTTCACACAGTGTTTTCCCTTTTCATATCTACACAAAGTCGAAAGGCTTTAAAGGGATAAGCTTTTATGAAAATCGCAAACTTTTCTACGTTGTTCGTTTTTTGCAATGCTATTACATTTTTTCTGTATTCTTCCGTTCTGTGGTCAGTATTCAATACACATTTTTTTAAATGACGTCCTAGGTTTTTAATGTTATGCAAGTTAATGGAATTTTAAGTGAAAACTATGCTTATTGTCTTATCAATAAACACGTTTCGGAAAAAAAAAGACTTAACCTTAGTCTAGAAAACTGTCGAACACGTCTGGAAATTTTTAGATTTGCTTTTGTCGGCATTTATAAATTAGCATGAATATTTCCGCAGAAAAAAACGAGGGGACCAAAACAGGATTCCTTTGATCTTTTTGAGTCCGGCTCCTTCGGGCATGCGTAAGGTTTTGGAAACAGGCTGGAAAACAGACGACCAAATATTTTCTGCTCTATCCCCTGGCAAATGTTGTCAGCTTTTCTAAAAAGCTCGTAAGTACGTTTTGTCGTAAGTCGGCCATTGTATACGACGCTTCGCGCGGCTCGTATACGGCCTATATTAATTGTTTTACTTTAGCTGATGTTCAGTGCCTGTGTGACGGTTGTAAAATGTCACCACCCAGCAGACACACAACGTTGATTCAACGTTGAAATTTGGTCGTGACGTTGTTCAACCAATATTCAACCAAAGCTGGCTGCCGGGAAGCCTCGGTCTAACAGTCAACGTTGATTCAACGTTGAATCAACGTTGACAGTTGTATGCAAATATAGTGTGCATGTAGTTAAAAAATGAAACTTATTTAGTCGGTAAAAAGCTATACATGAATATTGTTGTATAGAAATAACAAACTGTTTACATCGACAAAAAGAAATACTGAGAATGTGACTTGACTTTTTTTATTGTTGTCTTATATATTGAAATGTTTATTACGGCTGAAAATCGGATTTTAAACATTTTTCAAAATTGTGTCATAACAATTAATTTGCCAAACCACATGGTCATGCTTACTGTTCATAAATACAACTTAAAAAATGATTTGATACAGAAAATCAAATTTATTGAAGAGAAAAAAAAAGCGTCCTGGCTGGGTTTTGAACCCACAATTCCGATTTTCCGACAATACTTGCCGCTCTTCCCAATTGAGATAAGCGGGCTGCTATCTGTTCGTCAGTCAATACAGTATAATTTTCTCAAATAAAAATATACGAGTGTTACAACAATATGCGCACGCGCATAACGATAGGTGCGAGAATGTTGAAAAAAATGAAATCTTCACGAAGCAATTTCCTACAATCAAAGTTAAATACTGGCGTTTGTTTCTATGTAAATGAGTCCTAACGTTACATTGAAATTAATAAATTACTTTCCTTTGTTTCACCATCAGATTTTATGTTTAAGTTCAGCACTTATTGCATGGTTAATGAGTTGTTACATGTTTTCGCGATATCCGCGATTACGAATTCTTGCAGATGGATATAGTATAATAATTTTTCAAATATCATGAATGTTACAATGAATGTCTTCTATTTTCAGAATGCAATTTATCCGTGTGTTGGAGAAAAGTGAAGAAGATTTGTTGAAGAAACTTTACTCATATGTCCTGTTAAATAGATTAAATAAAAACACTTTGAAAAAGTGAAAGCAGTTTTTATGTTGTTTTGACATTTTTAAGGTGACACAACGGTGTTTCAACGTTGAAAAAACTTTAAAATTAAAACATTGAAATATGTTTGTCTTCAACGTTGAAACAACGTCAAAACTTTAACGTTGAATCAACGTTGAAACAACGTCGTGAATTTCAACTTTCAAATCCGAATATAAATCCAACCTAAATTCAACGTTTAAATCTGACGTTGTTTCAATGTTGATTCAACGTTGGTGTGTCTGCTCGGCAAGTACTACATAATTGTGTAGTTTTATTTTTTGGTCATTTTGGATCATGATATGCATATTGTTTGATTTTTAATAAAGAGTTCAACTAATGCCACCCTCCCCAAAATTTCGTATCCCTATATTATATGTTTTCTGTAACCACAACCAGTTTTTACGTGTATAATTTATTTGTAGATATTTTTGTGCAAATCAATACAATTGAACCCTTTTGTTACTGTTTTTTGGTAGTCATTTATACATGGTAGTGTTACATTCGTTAATTTTGTTTAACAATAACAACATGTAAAATGTGTTCACAAACAAGTTTTCTATACGATAAAAAAAATTGCGTATGCTATTTTAGGTAATGCTTACAAACTAATTGGGAACAGATTAAAATAAATACAACAGAAAATCTTAAGAATCGTTTTCAATGTCGCAATAATGCAGACAAGTCCTGATTTGCTTTTCTTTCTGGGAGGGTATACAAGGATATAGCAGCATGTCCGTATTTCGTCCGGTTTGTGTATCAAGGGGTAGATCTGATCTGAAAATGGATACAAATAGTTACAGGTTACTGCAAAAAACACATATCAATTCAAGGGCAACAGTTTCCAATTTCATTATTGACAGTAATTATTTGCGTACAGTGGTGAATCTAGGATTTGACCTTAGGGGAGGGGCGTAACCTTTTCAACGTGAGTGGAGAGTCGAATCAGTGTTAACCTCTGTACCCTTCACCCTGAAGAAATTTTATTAAGCCAATAAACAATAAATGGCTACATTATTTCTTAAAAGTAAATGTTATTTCGAGCGAAGCGAGCAAAACACACATTTTAAAATTGCGCGTACAAATGACGTTAGAAAATCATTTATTTATCCAACAACTATTTTACATAATTCCGATAAATTTCACAATGAAGCTACCAATTGTCTTATCAGGCAACTGTTTGGTCGAAAGGCCATACAATGCTATATAAAATGAAATATTTTGTGACTTTGAATATAAGTGCGAAATGTTATAGTACGAGTTATTGTATTTTGTTCAGGTTTTGGCCTGAATTATAATATCTAATGTTAATTTGTTTATAAATAAAATCGCGAGACAATCGTAAAAGCCATTAAAACGTAATAGGCCGGCAGCACCCCTCCCCCGGTCCCGCTAGTGGAATATGTATTTATGTTTGTGTTTGCATTTCATTATGGTAACTATATGCATCTACATTGTTCTTTACCTTTATATTATTCTGACTTCAAAATGTCCATGACATAGATAGAACTCGATTCTATAAAACCATTTCAGGTTGAGAACTAGTATTAAACTTATAACTTAAAAGTGTAAGTTATTCACCTGAATAAATCGAGGGCGCAGTGCAGCTTAAGCGGTGACGAGGCTTGCCTCCTCGCCGCTTTGCTAAACGAAGCTCGAGGATATATTTCCCATCCTCACCTTGATCATACGAAAAAATACATTTCTTCCATTTCTTTTCATTCATATTGATTGTGCCTAAAAGTGATACACACCGAACAATGTTTAATAGTTAAACAAGAGAGCCAGGGCGATTGTGCAAACTGCTTTTCGTTAAGACACATGACACGATAGACGATAACGATTTTTCTAGCGCGAAAGAAACCTTGTTTCATATGCAAGTAAAAGTTTTCCAGCAGCAGATTTGATGCGGAAATTCTTGTCCCGTGTGCAAGAATACTTATGCAAAATGTAGTGCCTGTGTAGCGGCGGCTGTACATTTCCTTGTTCTACACCATTGTGTTGTAATATTTTTCTGGTCTTTAGGGATCACGGGCTGTATGTTGGTTACATTTGCAAATAGAGGTCCGTTCATGCGCTATCGGTCGTCAGTGTTGTGGTATCTTTCTTTACCATTGATGAACAGCTATAAAAAACGAGGCTTCCGTTTTCCCCATGCAGACTATGCTTCCTGCAGGCTTTCCCTTTTCTCAGTTTATCACAACCCCGGTTGCTTACAAACCAGAATTGTTTGCAAGAAAGGTACTTTATTCACGGGGTAGACTTTTACATGAAAAATTATAAATATCAGACTTAATCTCTAGATCAAAAGATACAAAAGTGAATCTTATAAAGAAAATCTAAGCATAATGTTTACGGTGTACACCGAGTAGCACCCTCTTTGTGAGGCAAACATTAGTATTGATATTTCTGGTGCATCCCTCGTTATCACTTTCATACTTGTGGTTTTATTTTCTACATCACTCAGATGGGATATGTATGAGTTTGAAGAAAGGGGAAGTAACCAGGCATATTAAACATTTGCTCAGTTAAAATAACCAGAGTGAAATGGTGAACATTAGTGAACAAAACACCTTCTGCAAGGTGTCTCTATCAGGAAAATTATATTCTTTGATAATATAATTATCAGTTAGTGAAAGAAAACTTATTGCAAACATGACACATTTAAAGAAACACAAATAACCTCCCTTTTTAAAATTGTGAATGCAATGCAATTTATGCCTAATCTATGATATCTGTATCCGAATTTTAAAAAAACATCAATCACTGGTGTTGTCAAATATGCATAAACAGAATAAATTTCAAAAATGGTTCCGGTGCAAATGCCATTAGGAATTAGCACAGTCGCAGTAGAGAAACTCAGTTTTTGTGTCTTTTTAAACGTAACCACTGTAGATGTCAAATTAAGGCACTTTTGATACAGTTCTCTTTTTCTATTGTTAACCTGTTTATTTAATTACAAAATATTGCAATTAATCAATTAAGCCAAAAAATGCACCCACAATTACAACCATTTTTTGTTATTTCCGTTTTAACCATATCACGATGGAAGGCTGTTTCATTTGCTACCACTTATTTTGAAATTCTTTTTTGTGGTCATTTCCATATACTGATTTGTTGTAGCATACATACTTCAATGTCGGTACTGCAACGCATAAATAAGTCAGCCTACGTTAATATGTGTATACATCTTTAAACGCCATTTGGGTTAATTTTATTGCCAACCGGTTTCGTTTACACTCATCAGGGCAATAATAGCAACAATGGTAACGTAAAGTCCCACAATTTGTAACGTTACGATTGAAAGAACACAATTTTACGACGTTCACAATTTTACGACGTCAAAATGTCGACGTCATAATTTAATTTTCAATTTCGGCTTAAACGTTAATAAAAAACTTTTCTTTCGATAACCTAGCTAAATCATCAACACAATTTAATTTATAAAATGGAAAAATTGAAAATGTTGGCTCACTTTTACAGCATGTATCTTAATGACCGCTTAACGGAATTGTTCTTGCTGATGGGTCTCTCATTTGCTGTTCATGTACCGTACGGCGGTTTCTTAGTTTATCCCCAGTTTGGCCGATATATATTTCATCGCATCCATTACATCTTAAAGCGTACAAAACATTTTCCACATTACAGTTCATATTTTGTTTGACATGAAAAGTCATGTTTGATTTCGTAGTGAAATATGAAAAATTTAATTTTACTTACCGTTATGTTTGGTAGGCACTTATCCGACGGTACTTAAAAATGTCCATGCTTTATCTATAACACAGAAAAATGATTTGTGTGTCATAGACATAGTTCATGTAAAAGTTCAAAACATGATAATGCATTTTAATATTTGTCGTAAATGATGTGTATAAAGGTAAAACACTTTGCGTACGTTCAAAGTATACAAATCTGTGTTAATTTATCACTTAGTCTAGCAAACTGGCCGTTGGTAATGCTTCATATCGTTTTGTATCAATATAAATCCTTGTATCAGAACAAAATCTAACATAAAACTTTAAATTGTTATTACTCTGGTTTATTGTATTTGAAACATTAAAATAATATGTATTGATCATAAAATGTCACAAGTGGGTATGGGTTTTTTTCATTGTCTTCTGGGATGTCGGAATGTATGCTGTTTAAGCCTAAAGTAGAGTTTCATTCATGTGCTATTGGGCGTCTGTGTTATAACATATGTGTGGTTGTGACAAACTATTGATGAACAACTACATCACAAACAAGTCTGATTTTGTTCACGTTCAGTTCATACTTTATAAGTATTTCCCTTTAACTTATAATAAAAATATTTTGTGAAAAACAGTGCCAAATGACTCTTATCTTTTAGGATCATGTTCCTAAATGTATACAAATTAAACAAATAATTTATTTTAGAAACGATGGGTTGAAGAATTAACTCATTTATATGGGTTCGTTAAAAAAACTAAGTTTGTCATAATTGTTGTGCTTAAACAAAATCTTACAAACAGCCATGATTGTTAAAAATATTGGTAGAAAGCGATGCCACTTACCAATGGTATGTTTTTTTCCACCTGCAATTATAAAAAGGAAGCGTTAAAGAATATCAATGCGGATATGTTAGATCGATATTTTTCTTACCATATTACAAAATGTCAACTATGCAAACATGTATTAATAAGATATTTAAAACTATTAACATAAACGACTTGATAAGTTTTCTAATTGCTTAATTTCTTAAGAAAAATTATTAATAGAACAAACATTTATTTTTAGGATAGATAAGTAAAAATAGTGCCGGCAATACTGTTCAAAGGTCTTTTTAAGGATTCAGAATTATGTACTAACTTACAGAAATGCGCAAAACAATGAAACTATGTGTGCGGTTTGTAATATTCATTGGGAAACGATTAAAGAAACGGTATACATTTTTGTATCAATTATTTTGTGAAACATAACAATAAAAATGAATTTTATCATCAATCAGAATGAAAAACGTAACATACCACTGAAATATTTCTATAAAACATTAAAACAGTATGCAAGATATGTACTGATTATAAGGTTGACTGATATTAAAATTCTACATTCAGATAAAGATGGCTACTACAACCCGGGATCCGGGATATTCTGCGAAATGCTATTTCAGAAATAAATATCTCTTTTGATACGCCTTTTTCGGCATTAGGTTGTGTAAACGATGCACTTACTCTTGTGTCTTCGAGATGATTTTTTTAGTTTACTATGATTATTAACATTATGATATATAATACAAATTTTGACATGACTGCACACCATCAGTTTAATATATAACAAATGTCTGATAAAACAAAACATCTGCGAAAGTCAGAAATACTGAAATCTAGACGATATTAATTTCAACAAAACATTTCATTTGTCAGTTTTAAGGTACCACGAAACGAACAAAAAGTAAATCAAGCATCTAGACACATACCGCCCTTGCTGTTCGCATCTCCCTTTCCACCTTTATCGGATCCCTTGTTATCAGTTGTTTCCTTGCCTGATGGCGCAGCGTTTGTCTCCGCGGTCTTCATCAGGACCAGGCTGCAGACGAGCAGGATCGCGAGGCAAACTCTAGCGTTCATATTCGCGTTGTCAGTAGTTTCACACGGTAGTCTGAAGAATCTGTTTGCTTAGCAACAAGTAGTTTTGGCTCTGGGTATGTCGCACTAAATTTTATGAGGCCTTTATATACCCACACGCCATGGTCATGGACCGGTTTCTTAAACATTTTAAAATTCCATTGGAAATAACATAAAACTTTACGGGAATTATATAACCGAATTTTAGTACTTTCTTGTGCTTTTATGATGAACATAAATGTTTATATATATTTTAATGAGCATGTATTATTTCTATGATGATCCTACGATGCCTATTATTCCCCTTCTCTTGTTTTCTTTTATTACGTTTTACTGTATACTTTTTATCAATGCGTTTAGTATCTTTTCCATTAAAATATAATAAAGATTCACTTACATCCGAGTTGCGTTTTATATTCGTTTTATTGACGTTAAGCAAGCATACTTATGTAATTCGTTTAAATGATAAACCTAGTGTACCTATTGTTAGGTTTGAAACTCGGTAAGTAGATTGTACTCGTCGCTTAAAAGCTGTTTGGTATTTTGAACATATATAACATGAAAACTTGTTCAATTTCTACAGAAAATAATCATCATGAAATTATTTTCAATTGTTAACACAAAACTTCAACAACAAAAGTAGAAGATAAGTTGACTTGTAGATAATAAAAAGCAAAAGGTGTTTTACTGTATTGATAAAATTTATACAGTTAGGTTAGGCATTCCGGGAAACTAACAACTTCATCTCTGATATATAACAAAGCAGTAGACACATTGACGGAAATAAAAACAATGGTGTCTCTAAAACACTTATAGCTAGACTACATTGTGATAATTTCAAATTCTGGATAGCTGTTCTTATCGTTGAATAATTGTCTTTTATATTGGCCCAGTGATACGAGGATCTCCGGGACAGTTGAAGACATTCTGGGACACGTGATGCGCACATAAATTGTCTTTGAGACAAAATAGAACAAAAACTTAATTATCTCAATAAAAAACAAACATTTTATTGAAATGGTACGTATTGACAGGCACTATGGCTTCACGTTTTTACCAATAAATATTTCATAGTTGTACAATGAAAATCTTAATAAAACGAATTCATTTGGAGAAACTCGGCATTAGACATGATACATTTAAACTATAATTTTTGATAACTCAAAAATGGAATGTTTAAAATATAAAAACACTAGGTTGTATTCATGCATGTTTATATCAGTAATCGTGTTTTATGTATACATGAATTATAATTATGAGTTTACTTTTAAACGATTAAATAGTTAACAATTCAAATTCAGATTGTGTTCAAATTGCTAAATGTACAACTTTAACTGATTGTTTCAATTTTTAAACGTCTTGTGTTTTAATGATGTTGCATAAGTTTCAAACACGTTAAGTAATCAAAGGCCTGAAAGACCTGATGACTGACGACCTGTTGCAATGTTGATGGATGGTCGGTTTATAGAGTTAACACAGCAAGTTCCTTCTCGAAATCTAATCAGCAGGGTGAAGTTGAATTTTAAAACTATTTCACAGAAATGATCTCCATAATGAGACGACGTGTCGCGCGCAAATTTGAGTCGCTACCTTGAAAGTCAAGGTCACAACATGATCTTGCAGCATAATGGTGTCCGGCTTATAACTTTATATTTTTTGAAGTCAGATTTCAAAACTATTTCACAGAAATGATCATTATAATTATAGAGATGCCGAAATGTCTTGCCTGTGTCCAAAACCTATTCGGGGAGCATCACCCGGTTCGACCGGCTCTTGTTTACAACATTTTCTCTTTAAACAGCTCTTCAGTTTATATTATGTGCGTTAAACACATACTAATTATTTTAACCCATTACCTATATTGAAATTGTGTTCTCTTTCAAAAGAATGTCGATGTACATATTTAACCATAGAACTACATGTTAGTATTATAACTGCATGTAGTATGTGTGTGCGTCTTCCGGTAAGCTTAATGCGCCGGTTCCGGTAATAATATGTACACACTGCGCTTGACTTGTCACAGGTGACCCCATTAACGCTTGGAATCTATATCCAGGATTTCTGAGTGAACCCCTTATTGATCTTTTTTTATTTATACATCATTCGAAGCAGACATCTTGATAGAGTGTTATGGTTAATTTAGCCTATGTGTTCTTTTTCAAACATGAGAAAATGTGAAGATAATTTTATTTTTTGCTATCAAATGTTTTATCAATGAAAGTAGCGTAGACATTTATCGATAGTTCAAGTTCAAGTTCAACATTTTATTGTAAATAAAGGACACCGGCCCAAAATACAGCCAATCATAATAAAATACAAAATACAATTTAAGTAGTGTTATGTATAATTTCAGTATTATGTCTGATAATGGCATGTACATAATAGGCTAATGACTTGATTTGATCATCGTTAGAGCACATCATTAGTATACAAAAATTATTATATTCAATCCTGCGGTCATACCAGCTTAGTAAATATTGTTGGCGTTGTTGCTGGAACTTATTACAAATAAAGAAAACATGGAACTCATCTTCAATGCATTGCACATTTAAATTAGTAAGGCAAAATTGGCATATTCGTTGTTCTCTTGTAATAACAAGATGTCGTCCAGTTTCATTTAAAAATTTATGATTTGAACAGCGAAATTTTGCTAGAGACTTTCTGACATAAAATGGTATATTTATACACAAATATCTTTCAGGGTTTAACACTACTTATGAACAGCTTCAATAAAACCGAGGCTGTTGTTTTCTCGTGCAGGCTGTGCTTCCTGAGGGCTTTCCCTTTCATCAGTTTAAACTGTTTGTAGGTATCACAACGTGAAGAATAATTAATTTGATGCCGCCAGTTCTGTAGCTTGCAATCAATAAGTCTTTGTTTAAAATGATGTAGTACACTTCATATATCACCAACAGTTTGATTCAACCACACAAACCCAAAGCCATAGCTATATAACAAGTTTTTAATAGCAGAAGCCCAATTATTTCTTCCTAGACTGTCATGTTGTTTCAACATCAGATAACAATTTCGTGGATATCTGTTTTCTGGCATACACAAAAGTTTGCACCAGTATTCTATATATTTTATATGATGATCAATGCATAAAGAAAGTCTACCACATTCTCCTAGAGCTACACAATCATTAACAGTTGCACTAACACCAATAAAATCTTT
>Ga0224511_10003638_pt1 | contig 11241 bp, 3 predicted proteins | sample SF_May12_sed_USG_2_FD_169988 | JGI IMG/M metagenome (GOLD analysis project Ga0224511, IMG submission 169988) | Sediment microbial communities from San Francisco Bay, California, United States - SF_May12_sed_USGS_8_1 | ecosystem: Environmental > Aquatic > Marine > Sediment | place: USA...
AAAGAAGGGTTGAAAAAGAGAAAATCCTTAGTACAAAAAGTCTCCTGCCTGTGAAATTCATCACAGGTCCATGGCAGGGGGCACTTGTTGTCAAAAATAAATGGTAAAGTTAACATTTGAACCATAATTTTTCTTAAAATATAAATAAAATTTCCATAAAATTTCTTTTCTTTTTTTGTGTGTAATCATTGTTCGACATTACTTTTTTCTTGTTTAACTTTGTATAATCAATAATAATTGTCTATGTTGCTTATGGTAGTATGATTAAACTGATGAAAGGGAAAGCCCTCAGGAAGCATAGCCTGCACGGGAAATGTTTTATCCTCATGTTCAAGGCTGCGAAAATTAACACGGGGTTTCAGCAAAATACATGAATTTCTCAACATATCATATTGCATTTTTATTTTTCATTTATATTTGTTTTTACTAATGTTTCGCAAGTAAAACATATTTATGCACGTTCCAGCTATATTGAGTATTTGGAGACAATTGTCTTACATTTGCATGAATATTCCTTTTGTAAAAGATTTAATTTGACATTTATTCCAATTTGTTATTTTATTGCCTAATACAAATGCACTTTGCTTTTTTCAGTTGTTAAATATTTCACACCCAATGTCTTTTACAGGCATAAACATATATTTTTGTCATTATACTTGGAAATAACAAGTTTATGTTTACTTGTTTAGAAACAGTTTCTAAAACACATTTACTACATTGTTATAAAGTTCATTATAAACGTCATTTTGATTACGCATTCATTTATTTTTTGCATATATATTTTGCCTTTTGACCAATATATATTTACATTCACTATTAATTTTCTGTAGGAAAAAAAAGCGTTTAATTTGTGTATTGCGCGGCGCTCTTGGACCGCCTCGAGGGCGACTGGCAGATGCTTAGCGCGGAGAAATATTTTACAGTACTTCTTGTCTAAATTTCGAACAGCACGTGTTTGCATAATGTTCGATTGTTTACAATCTTGATGAGTCACGAAAGTCAGAAGCAAAAGTGACGTTTCTCTTTGTTATTTTCCACACTCAGCACTATTTAAGAAAGATAAACAGAAAAAACATTATATAAGACTTTTATATGTGCCCTATTTGTTATACACCCTTTGAAAACAAAACACTCTCTGTCCACTGCGAGTACTGTATATGTATGTCATTGAGTGTTGATTACTGCTGTCAAACTGCTAAACATAGAAAACCTGCTGTGATGTACGTTAGCAAGCGCACCAAATAGTTTTAAAAGAAAAGTTATAGCATCTAATACATTCCAAAAACAATAAAAGACATTTTATGTGTGTGTGTATGCGGTCTATTAGTTTCTTAAAATGACAACACCACCGTATAAGGTTAAATCTATTTCTTTTGCGTAGGAAGCCTCTCAGTGTCTCAGACTTTTAAAGTGCGTGTATTAGCTGCTCCCGATGCAGGATTTATCCCACGCGTTGTGCCCTTATGACACGCAATATAGCCCTAGCAAATTGTCAAAATATTTGTTTTAATAAAAAAATAATGAAAAATGTAAATATAATGATTAATTGCTATTTTCGTGCGCATATGGAATATAAACGCCCAGACGTAGGTTTGCAAATTTACCGAGCAGCGCGCGCTTCATGGAATTTTCAAATCTCCGTCTATAATCCTTAATTATACACTATTTAAGCTTGAAAATGAAGTCAAATGATTAGTGACTGTAATATTCTGGATGTTTTTAAATACTAAAGATGCAGCTTCTTTAATGAACTAATGAACGCCATGCTATGGACTCGGTGTTATAAAGGTGTTAATATCCAGAACGCAACTTCCTAAGTATGAAGTAAATCACTTTGTTATATGTACTCTGCAAGTATTGCTTGAACAGTGTGTTTGTAAACACGTCTTACTGTCACTAATAACAGTTAAAATAGTATACGTCTCAAATACTGGACTTACTAATTATAAAGCAACGAAGTGTACTGTTAGAATTGCTACTGCATAAGAAAGACTCGTCTTGAAAAAAATAAAAATAAATGTCAATAACGTCGACCTAGAATATTGTGATCTTTTTGTGTTTTATAAAAGTTTCTTCTTAATCAACCTCAATGTACTTTTTACAGTTTGTGTTATATTTAAGGTTTTATTTTTCTTAAAAACTACTAAAACAATATCACTTTACCTATCTCTATTATGAAAACATTCACAATTTGAATCACATTCACTATGCGGCTTTCTTTTTAAATAATTACTGGAACATATTTTCCAAACCGTAGGTGTGTTCTATCTATCATCTAGAAATGTTTGCCAATGTTTGATGATCTCGAAACAAGTGAGGTATTTCAACTATCTATGATCAATAGAGGGAGGTGGATTCCCGGAAGCATTGATTTAAAGCCCTGCAGGACTTGTCAATCATACAGCTCAGCGTCATAATTACCCATGTAATATTATATAAAACATTGTGTTGTAATGAAAACACCACCTATTGAGTTTAGTAGGAACTTGTTAGGTTTTAGGAATACAACAAGTTCCGCAATAATGAATGCTAGTGGGAAGATGGCTCATTAGAGAAACAGGGTGTATTATGCGCCAAGTTATACATTATCTGGTTAAATTATATCAAAGATGTAAATGTTTTATCACATGTAATTCTTTCTACTGGAAATTGTCTATTTAAATATAGGGTCAGCTATATTGCATTAAACTGTTAAAAATAATAATTGTTAAAATATTTCATTTGTAAGCTCTAACTGTGAAGATACTTAAACAATACCGTAGACATGGGGCTATGCCAAAGCTGATTAAACGAAGTTTCCCCCAAGCTACTATTGTAAATCGCCTTTTGTTGTTGCAATAGTTGTATATCTTATGCATACACTCCTAAACATAAGGTAATACAATTAACACTTATTCATTCTCCTTTTTTATTAAGTATGATTTTATCAAGATTTGAAATGATGAGAAGAATATAATTAAAAAGAATATTATATAAGTATAATGTCTTGACTTCACTCTGATTAATTACACATTCTGCTAAACCATTAGGTACAAAGTAATGGACAAACAGATGACTTCTCAAGAACGCTTGATGATGTGTGTGATGCCATGGTAATAATAGCAAAGTAACCCCATAAAACAGCAGGGAGCACTGTTTTACAGCCAGATAATAAGTTTCCTAAATACTTGGTTATCTGTTTCTTAATACCTCCGCCATTTTATTGCGATGTGTGATAAGCCTCTTAAGATACTGTTTATCATGCAATCAATATCTAGCGTTGTTACATAATTGCGGAATTAAATATTACATATGGAAGAGTTTATTTTTGGATTGATATGGACTGTAAGGCACTTTGGAAATTAGTTATCGCAAACTTTATGTTTATCCTTGTTTAATGAAAATAAAATCTTATTCAATTATAATGGTTCTAATATTCCAGTAACATCCACATAAATTGTCCAAATGACTTAACTAGTAATCCAATACGTTTCAGGAAACAAATCTAAATGCCTTCTCACACTTCTAACAAGTATAAAGGGTTTATGTGCTCTAACGGCACCGCCAAGGGACTATTCTGCGGTTTGGACGTGCGACATATACGAAAAAAGTTAAGAACCCTGTTTTCTTGTTATGAACGATGTTTGGCAACAGACTAGGTCTGTCTGTTGGCAAGTGTTTACAATTTGTAACTTATCTGCTGATCTGGAAAAAGGGTTTTGAAGACTACCATTCAAACTGTTTATTATTTAATGAGTTGTTACAGGGTATAACGTTTTATCTACACAAATATGTTTTTGATATGCAAGTGGCATGTTCTTTGTCATAAAATGATATTGATCTGCTTTAACGTCATAAACCTCGCCACATTCTGACAGTGCTCTTAGACACACTTTTGTGTTATATTTAATAACATTAACACTCACCAGAATGTAAATTTATTGATGGTATTTGATTGAGATTCAAGTAAAGCCCTTTTTCATTAAAAGTTCTTGATTTCGCTATTTAAAGAGTCAAGCGAAAATCTTGTTAAAATGATCAAAACACTTTCTTGGTCAGTATCATTCTTATGCGATATAATATGAAATAAATCCAAGTTGCTACTGTAACTCCAGACCTAGTTTAATTATCTCATAAATAAATTATGTTGCAGTGTACTACTAACTACTCTGTAGTGTCATCGTGTTCTTCTTCCACAAATAATTGTATTCATGAAAGACTCATTTAGAATTTCATTTAGTACGAAAGCATCAATGGCTGTCATTACGGTACTGAGAAGCGTATTGGTAGGGTTACTTGTAATGTTTTTTTGCCAAAACCTATCTGTTAAGGTATTATATTTATATGAGTGTATTTGTGGCAATGGATTATTCGTGCTACATTCGACATGATATAACCACTTTAACGTTGAGGTAAAATCCCTCCAAAATATCAGTCTGCTCTTATTGGTAAAAATATACGTAAACCTTTTTTGAAATTAGGATGCTGCTTTATTTGCTATTAACTTGATCTTAAAATATTTCCGGGATCAGTTGGTGATTGTGTATGTTTATTTAGATTATAAGTTGATATAAGCCTTAACATTGTTGCAGTGTTTGCTGATAAATTTCTATTTAAAGGTACTTTATATGATTTTGTAATAGTTATATAGCAATATAAATGAGGTCTGTGAAGTAGTTAACACGATGCTATCAGATTTTCAATCACCATAAAATTTGCAGCATGTAGATAATATTAATTGTTATTGAAACCTGAGGCTACAGTTAAGCGTTCTAACAAGAATCATGTTTGTTTTTGGTAATATTGTTAATTATAATACTAGTTCTAAGTAAGCTGTCTTAAGATAATAGGAGTGCAATGGATTCACCTATCTGCAGCTATGTAGAAGTTTGAAAACCCTTTTTTATTGAAATATATGCCATTTTAAGACGATCCACCGCACTGCTTTTCTCAGTTTTTGCTTTTTTGATTTTATAAACAAGATTAAAAAAATTCATTTTATTTATATTGAAGGGAGGTTATAAGGTGTACTATTATTTCCTTTTAATTCAATTAAAGCAAATATAGGTTACTTCCATTTTAAAAATAATTTTCTATGGTTGAAAAGTACAAGCATAATAAATATAACATTTTAATGAGGATTTCTTGTTTAAATTTTGATAAAACATACAAATGTGTATCCTTCTTAGTCCATTACACAACTATTACCCTAACGGGAACCGAAGGACTCCACGCTTGCTTTAACCAGCCCTAATGACGTTCATCACTCGGTGAACTTATCAAACACGAAAATTTTTACTTATATTTACACCTCATTTTATCACCTTTTTGTCTGAAAAAATACTCAAACATCTTTATTTGAATATTTTAAAAATATCAATTCACACTTTTCCCCCTGATTTTTTTCGCAGATGAACTGGTCCGCCGATTCACGCACACCAAAATATTCATACTACGACAAAGAATATAGTTCTTGTTTTATGTTTTGTGACAGTTTTGTCATATTGTTATCAGGTCGTTTATGCTAAATACAGTACAACATTCTTACATGATCAAAGTTTTTCTTAGGATAAACGAAGAAGAAACCAAACCGTGCTGAAATACTCAATAAAGCACAGAAGTGTGTAACCAAACTATTTACGCTCTTCCAATTTTCTCCCCAAAATGTTAAAAGTAAACAAAAACTTACCTTTCAATATTTAATAGTGATGTTTGTTGTGCGCATGGTAATATTTTAAAAACAACATACTTAAGAATACAACCATGCTAGAACAATCACTATTAGTTTTGATTTTCGCCGATATGGTTTATTGCCTCATTGCATGACTCTTCATGAGCTTCATCGATTTCCAATGAGTAAAACTCCATTTCATTATGCTATGTCGACGTTATAATTACGTTTTCACTGTATTCAACAATTCATGTCCACTTACGTTAAGACTTTTTATTACTTACAACCGACACAGCACCGTATTTTCTTTTACAAAGACTGAGGAACGTCTAAAGAATTTGTCAAAAAAGCTGCATCATGTTTACTTTCGGTAAATGTAGAATGACGTCACAGTGCGACACATAACACTAAAACTTGTTTGGTTTGCGACAGTTGTGCCCCTTTTTTTATACGGTTAATACTTTTAAGTAAACGTTTTTTATTAAACTGTACATAAACTGAGTAAACATTTGTAAACAATAAAAGCCTAAGTCTGTATTGAGTAATACGATATTTGTTTGGGGAGGCTATAAGAATAGCCTTTCATCTTGTAGAAGCTTAAAAATAGCAACATTCTAAAATAGCGGGAAATTCCTGACGTCATTAGTGTTTTCCGTACCTTTGCGCGGTGATAATGCTAACGGTGTTCATCGAGGAATGAACTTCATTCGTCCGGTAAAGGATATTGAAGCAATGGAAATAGAGGTGTAAATTTTGGCTTTTAATGAGTAAGTCCAGTAGTTGAGATGTAAACTGTTTGTAACTGTTATTGGTCACAGTAAAACTTGTTTACAAACACACTGTTCTAGCAATACTTGCAGAGTACATCTTACAATGTAACTTGTTTCATACTTAGGACGTTGGGTTCCGGATTTTAACAGTTCATTAAAAAAGCTGCATCATTAGTAAAGAAGTATCCATAATATTACAGTCACTGTTCATTTGACTTCATTTGCAAGCTTAAATAGTTTATACTTATTAATTAACAGGCAAACTATATATGCAAAGAATAAATGAATGCGTAGGCAAAATGACGTTTATAACTAACTTTATAACATTGTAGTAGATGTGTGTTAGAAACTGTTTCTAATCAGGTAAACATAAACTTGTTATTTCCAAGTATAATGAAAAAATATGGTTATGGATGTAAAAGACATTGGGTGTGTAATATTTAGCAACTGACAAAAGTGCATTTGTGTTAGGCAGTAAAATAACAAATTGGAATAAATGTCAAATTAAATCTTTTACAAAAGGAATAATCATGCAAAAGTAAGACAATTGTCTGCAAATACTCAATATAGCTGGAACGTGCATAAATATGTTTTACTTGCGAAACATCAGTAAAAACAAATATAAATGAAAAATAAAAATGCAGAATGAAATGTTGAGAAATTCATGTATTTTGCTGAAACCTCGTGTTGATTTTTGCAGATAGCATTGAACACGAGGATAAAACATCAAACAACGTAAGCAACATATACAATTATAAATTATTAAACAAAGTTAGACAAGAAACCAGTAGTTTGTAACGATAATGGATTACAATTTGAAGGTATTTCCTGTAAGTTCATAAGAGATAGGTTTCCTCATACTACATGTACACGTAAATCTATTTATTCCCAAAATAGCATTGCGGTTATTTGGCAATACAATGTTGTTTTTCATACGTACTAATTAAACACTAATTTCTAACGAGTATATACCGGAATTTTGTATGCTTCTTAAATATGTTGCGCCTGTATATTTCAATCAAAATTGTTTACATTTTATGTGTTAAGCACAATTTAGCCTACTCGTGTAAATATGAGAAACTGCCAGATTTAAATGTCTATCACATGTAATTATAACAGAACAAAGACGTTTGTTGAAAAGGAGTTGCCCGTAAACTGTTTTTATTTGTTTATGTTTCAATGCATAACACATTGAATGATTAAATAGCTTGACTACAATCAATACGTTTAGTTGTCAGGGTGCCCGAGCGGTATCGCATCAGACTGCGGTGCCAAATGTCCCGAGTTCGATTCCCGGGTCTGACAATGTTGTTTTTTTATGCTGTTTTTGACTTGTTATGTATTGTTGCCATTCCATTTGCAATGTTGTTTTATTTAGTATACTTTATTTACTACATAGTTTGTGATCAATTATAAAGGTATCAATCTGAGAAAAATGAAAAGTCCCAAGGAAGCATAGCTTGCACGGGGAAAATAGCAGCCTCGGTTGTATTGAAGCTGTTCATCAATGGTAAAAAATGCCACACCACTGATGCATCATTCGTGATACCAGAGAACTAGAATGTTTCGAAGACATAATACCTGACTCTGAAAAAAACCCAAAAAACATGCATTTGCCGAAAAAGCAGTTTCGTGAACTTAAACTTTTAAGTTATTATCGTATTTTACATCAATCACCGTGCCACATTCTAGTATTTTTGCAACAACTTTGTGTTTTGGTTTAATCAACACTCAATTAAATTCAATATTGATACAAAATTTATATATAATTTATACTGATGGTATGATTGTTACACTGTTATACTGAATCTGAATGTAGATGCAAGGATACAGATTCACTCTTCCAACTTTAGTTGCCATTTTTCATTTATCAATTCTTGAATTAGCACTAAGGCTTCACAACAGCATTTCGAGGTCTACATAATAATTTTCCATAGTTTGATATCTTCATTGGGAAACACGGCGATGTATCTGTGTACATATAACATCAGTCCTCTAAACGTGAGGAATCTGAATTTCAAATTGTAAATACAACTCAGCAAACATAAACGATACATCTTCTTGTACTTCAACTTCAGTCTTTTCTTCAGGCTAAACGTTTATGGCTGTAGAATGAGATTATTAAAGTGATTTTATAAGTGTATTCAAATCGTAATGAATGCACTTAAAAGTGTACATAAGTATAGACATATTTGGAACACAAATTGTACTCAGTCAACCTACCGGTATATCAACGACCTTATTCCACGTGAAAAAAACAATTTATTACATATTATTATATTCTAGTAACACTTCGTTTAAAAAGTTCATAAGACTATACATGTAGTGTTAAAGATTCAGGGGAAAATTAAAAAAAAAAAGAATATATGAAAACTAAACTGATATTTTCACAATAGAACGTGCAAACAAACGTGGCAGTTAAAGTAAGTTATTTAGTTTTGTATTTCTTACAAAACTGTTTAGGGTATATATATATCAGTTATTTGACTACGATGTCAGTCCATTATCATTCATCAAAATTCTTATAAATGGACAAATGGAATGCTTTACAATTTGCTAGACGATGCCCAGAATATGGAAGTTTTTTAATATTCAATTTTATTATCTAAACTTATATAAATACTGTAAAATCAAGTTGCAATTAATGAGATATAGAAATGCAAAACTCAGTAGAAATTTATGTTTTATTTCCATTACATTGTATAATACTCATCATGTCGAATTCATCTCGTTGTATACATTCTCACAAAAACACATGTTATAAAATATGAATTAAAAATCGTCATTCATTTTGGTGAGTTGAAGTCGCCGTCAAGATGGCTTCTTCAAAAGCGCCGCACGCGGCCGCACGTGGTTGCAGGGAAGCACAGGCTTGCTGTTCCGTGGAAGATGCGTGCTATAGCCCGGCCTGGAAGCTGGCGCTATTGGCCATACAGATTGCAAAATCCACGAACATCGGAGGGGTGGGGCTGGAGTCCCTTTAAGATATAATATGTTATTATAGTGTACATGTTAGGCTTAACACCGATAACCTAAATGTTCAGAGATCAGATTGTCGTCCTGCTCAACTGTGTGTACTTGCTAATTGCAATGCTGATTCAAAACAGCTTTCAGCATGTCACTCCTAACCGTATCAACATTATCAGCACAAATTCCCTAATGCTTGTGGTAAACCTTGAAAAACGCGTTTGTTTGTGAATTCTTTTATACTAATTGACAAAGATAAAAGTACTTTATAAAATTTAATTCAATGTTGACTATATTGCACTGATTAGGAACAAAGAATATGTCAGACGCAATAGTTTCGTAACATCCACGTGTTTTATCAGTCATTTTATGTAAGCCTCTCTTAAACTTTTAAATTAGCAAATATAAAACACGCATTTAAAGATAGGTTCAACAAGCGGGTACGGTTGATTTCAAGGAATAACTTTTGCAGATCATTTAGCGTCATTTATAACTGTGATAATGAGAGACTATTCATAACAATCCATTGGGAAAATGACCATCGACTTAGTACTAAAACATGCAATTTAAATGTTCTTTTTACAAGTGGCAGACACGCTACAAAACGTCCACACATATTGTTGCAAGTGCACCATTATTTATGATAAAAACATTATACCACCTTATGTGGGTTTATGGAGGTTAACGAACTGCCACATGTAGTTATCCATGCATGTAAAAATTAAATGGAAACAATGAATTAGTTGAGAACATGTGGCCCGCAATGTCGGCTTTGTTTATTTACGTTTTGACCCATTGCGTTGAAACAGTTAAATAACTTGACAACAATCGATACTTTTAGTTGCCACGGTGATCCAGTGGTAACGCGTCCATCTGGGGTGCAAGAGGTCCCAGGTTCAATTCCCGACTCTGGCAAGGATTTTTATGTTTTATTTTCTGTTATGTTGTTGTATGTTTACTTTTTTGTCCAAAACAAATAATTTGTCCCGATTGTTTTTGTATTTGTTTTGCAGTGTTTATTCATTGCAATTTTTTTGACCGATTATAAGGGTATCAAGATACAGGCCTTGCATCAATAAATGTCTTGTACATACCAGACAGCTTACTAATTTTTGAACCCTGTAGTCGCTGACTACGAATGTGTAGGAACTTAAAAGAGTTACCTATCTCATTGTCATCAAACATCTCCTGGGGAACGGAAATGGTAAATTCCACCATTGGCCCAGTGGGCACAGGCCGTCCATCTGGAAGTTTAAAAAAACACCCATAAAGTGAACTGTTTTGCAAATCTGGGCAAATTAAACACTGGTATGAAGAACCCCCCTTTTCAAGCCAAGGACACTCAACACATTTTTTTGAAAATGGAAATTTGCCAATGCATGTACTTGTCTTCTAGGTAAGAGCACTGCTATGGATTAACAGATTTGCAGATAGATATAAATTTTATTAATAATGAAATACAATGTCTAATTATGTGTGCCAATTATCCAATAAGATGATTATACTGTTTATTATATTTTTTCATTGACAGAAACCAGGCATTTTTCCAGTAAAATGATTTACTTATTACGCAGATTATATTTCATTGCACGCGCATGATGTTTATACAGAATCAATCGTTAACAAAGTGTAGTTTAGTTTCAGAATTGTTGTAAAATATGTATTTTCTTAGTACACGTATCAAGCATTCTCGACTTGATATCTCAAACTATTTTTTAGAAATATTTGATTGATACGTAAAACTTGCAAGGCACAGTATTCCTGAATTTTCATGATTTACTGTTTTATGAATTGAGCCGTAAAATGACGCAAATTGTCAAACTTAAGCGAAACATAAATCAGACATGTTTTGGG
>Ga0224511_10003639_pt1 | contig 11240 bp, 4 predicted proteins | sample SF_May12_sed_USG_2_FD_169988 | JGI IMG/M metagenome (GOLD analysis project Ga0224511, IMG submission 169988) | Sediment microbial communities from San Francisco Bay, California, United States - SF_May12_sed_USGS_8_1 | ecosystem: Environmental > Aquatic > Marine > Sediment | place: USA...
TCAATCTTGTTTATAAAATCAAAAAAGAAAAAAACTGTGAAAAGCGTTCTGGTGGATCGTCTGTAAATGACATGTGTTTCAATAAAATAAAGTTTTTGAAACTTCTACCTAGCTGCAAATGTGTGCATCCATTACAAAGGTCTTACCTTAATATGCTTAGGTCAGTCAGTAAGTAAAACCTAAACATTTCTTATTTGATGAACAATTCAGAAAATTGACTAGGTATGATTGTACCTTTTGAAATGCGTACTACATAAAGATTCCACAATTTGCAGCTGCTGATTTGGAAGAATTGTTATTTAAACCCTATAATGCCATTTTCTTTACAGCTATAAGTTCCCTGGATAGCTACCGGATGAATCAGGACATAGCCTTTTGGGATCGAGCCTCGGTAGGCGACGAGCAAAAGATAATAACGGCAGACAACTCTCACTGGAAACTCCCTGTTAACGCCAAGGTCAAGACCATTGTCTTCCATGGCAGTGCTGATGACACGGTTACATTTGTTGCTATCCGTGCAAACAGGTAACCAGCATATTGTGTTTAAGTTTCATTTACTTCAACATCATCAATATCACTGTGTGGCGCATTTATGAAAATGGAATATTATGTGAGCATTTCCATCGGTAGGTTTGTATCAGTTCGAGTTGCCTGTGTAAGGTTGTATCACACGAGACCGAAGGTCGAGCATGATGCGTCTTTACACAGTCAACGATAGTCGGTCTCGCTAACGTAATGTTACTTTTAAACTATATGTTACAGTACATGTATACCTTTTTCATTACTTTCCTCAATCTACAAAAGATTTCTTACTTTTCATTCTAAAAAAAAAATAGACGTAACATCACAACACGCTTGTTATCGATACCACATGATGGAAGTGTGATATGGAGTTTTAATCCGTTACACACTGTTGACGCATAACACGGAATTTCCAACCTGGCTTGTTGCATACCGATCATTTATAGGTTTATTATAATAGTTATTTATACATCTATGCATATTGGAAAGTTGTCATTTTGCGTCGGTAGTCTTGCTTTTAACAAACTTACGTGGTCATAGCAAAATACAAACTGCCTATGGCTCATATAATTAAACGTATCCTATTTCAAAATGCATTTACCTATTAATAAAATGATCTTACGAAATAATAATTATGCGACAATGCAATATACAACTAGTAATTACAAGAATTCGATAGTATGAGTGAAACAATGAAATATTTGTGGAGTCTAACAGAACGACTTATTGTTGTTTATTTTAAGTGTTGTTGCCAAATGGACGACAGCAAGTACCGAGGGGCGGACGAATATCTTCAACATTCCAGTGGCCTCACAGGTATTATTATATTTGACACAGTAGTAGTTTTAATTTAAATACATGATGTTTACATGTATACCATAAAAATAATCCTATACTAAGTGGTTCTGCCTGTCATTTGTTTTTGGTCTAATAATATACATTATTTTTTTAATAGTCGTTATTACCCCAATATGTAAACTAATTTGAGCTACGTTTTAATATCAAACCCGTTAAATATGCAACAGGTGGAATTTTGCTTTCGTGCTTTTTGGAATAAATATGACGTCTTCTGTCATCTCAAAAAAGTTGCCAACACAAACATGTACGTTTTTTAAAATGTTGCTTACAAAATACTGAAAAAAACTAAGAACAAATATATGCTCAAACAATTAAACCACTTTGCAGTTTTCACACTTCAGAAATACTTTGTTTCAGGTGTCGTTGCTTGCGAACGACTACCTAGGAATTCATATGACGAACAACGCGATAACATATTCTCAATGTTCCGTCGACACTGATCACCTGGGCTTCAAGGTGACTTCCAGTAAAGTAAGTTGGCTGTCTACTTATACAATTGCAGAACAAAAGTTGCATAAATTGTGATTCACAATACCAGGGCATCTTTTTATAGCCACCCTTTTGCGATTAAAGGACAAAGTTCGCTTATAATTAACTCGTGGGGGCATGAAAATTGTTCCTTATATTAACTAGAGTTCCTTATAAACGTATAATGAAAACGTTCCTTGGTATAAATTGGGGAAGGAAAATCAATTTCTTATTACCGGAAGTACTTTAAAAGCGGATGGCTTATAAGCGGACTTTTCTGTATATGTTTTAAGAATTAACGTTGAGAAAGGTATATTCAATTAAATGTTATATTTCCGTCACTTGAATTATTCCAAAAACTTTTGTTATTTACTTGTATTTCAACATTTATTTGAAACTGTATATCTATATAGATTGTTTCAGTTCAGAAAAAAAATGTTCAGTTTATGAAATGTTAGAAACATACCAATATATTGGATACTTTTCAACTAATGTTTGGGTTTGTTTACAACCATGCAGGTTACCAGCATTGTCGTTGGTGACACCGTTACGTTCGCTGCTTCAACCAGTACACCGTGCAGAATTTACTCCGTTCGCTTTGAGCTGGACCCAGAGTAACGACACAGGGAACGAGGACGACCTACTGATAACAGAAACGTATACAACCCTACAGATACTAACTACATTTCTTCAGACAAACAATCTAAATCAGACAGTTTTCAACAAAGTCTTTTAACTTTTCACGTCAATTAACCTACGCATGATTTAACTTGTAAAGAAACCAATAGGATCAACGCATTTTATATTGTCATCTCAAGGTTAAAAATTATATTAAATATTTACAAAGACTGCACCGAATCATTAATAGTCATACATTTATGAATTTAAGTTATCATTGCAATCTTACCATTGTAACATCAGGAAATATTAAAATTTTGAATATTCTGAATACTTTCTGACTTACATTGATGCCCAATATGTTACTGTTATTCACAGGATATTCCAAACGGACATTGATTTGAACCAATATCATTACAAATGTTATTGGATTATTGTTGTCAACAAACATGATTTATTTCCAGACAATCATAACTTGTATGTTAAATAAATGTTGTGCTGCATCATTTGTGTGGTTTGTGTTCTATGATTATTAAAACATCGTCATTATAGTAAGCGCTAACATAAAAGCTGCCACAAAAGCTATACTTTTTATAAAATATATACAAATAAGAAGTCGACCGGTTTGTTCCCAATGTAACCAATATACTTTTTTAAATGTACAGATCATCTACAAATAGGTTTGCTGAAGTTGAAAGATTCAAGGTATTTCCTTAATGTGACCTTAAAATTACCTGAGTAAAAGTCTGACATTGTAATGAAAACCCATAGATTTTATCATTCCATAATGAAGCAAATATGACTTATGTATGTTATATAAGGTTTAAATATGGAAAAAATTATAACACACATCTAATATAAATTGTGTATCGACTAGTAATAATAACGTCTCCCTCCTATGAAATGGGGAGACATATTGTTAAAGCTTCGTTGTCTCTTCGTCCGCCTGTCCGTTCGTCCGTCCGTATGTCTGTCTATCTGTCTGTTCACCATTATTTTATGTACGCTCTATACCTTTTGAAACCCTTGTGGGATTTACTAATAACTCTCAAATGTCAAGTATAATGAAGTCGACGTGTATATTTGACCGATGTCTCTTCAATGTCAAGGACATAGTTAAAAAGTTAGTTAGAAAATTTTCATAAAGCACTTGGACTAATTTGAATAAAACTTTACAGGAATAACTCTTTGGTGATCATCTGTCAACACAGTTTAAATCAGTTCTATAAACGGGTCAGAAATAAAAAGAAAAATAATTATAACCAAGCCAGCTCTTGTCAGGTTTAGGTTCTTTATTTCAGTCAACAGACAGATCAAATAGATACTGTAAACTCTCTTTCCGCGAACTTGAAATATACAAAGAATAACAATACTATTAAAACAATGGTACAAAAAATGTATAAAATTACTTGAATTCCTAGTGGCCTATTCATACATAATTAAAACATAGTCAAATGTACTCAGACATCACATCAACAATAATCCAAACATACCTAGTAATGCACAATGAAAAAAAGAAAATAAAGATAAATACAGAGTCAACTCAGCCAGAGATCAAAAACAGAATGCAAATAAATCAAATAAAATCAAATACCAACCTTTATCTGACCAATGACAGTCTAAAACTATTATTGCAAAAGTTGCAATCAAATAACATTAACAATTCGTTTTCCAGCGGGAACAGAAACGGAAGTAACAAGAAACTTACATACAACCATTATAGTTAGATCGTGAATAAGGCAGTCAACACTTTTGTACAAAATTCAACCTGGTTACGAAGAACTCATGTCTGATACAACAAAACCCTTTAATGTTTGGTATAAAACTTAATATAGCTGTACCCTACCAATTTCGTGAAAAACGTTACTGTCTGATTAAAATTGGCTGCGACCTAGGTGTGAACATTTTTGAATGACCCGTTCTGCTTGAAAACTGTGTCTTATTCTACGGAACTGCACATGCCTTCTATGATTGGGTTACCACTAGGTACGGCCAACTAAACCCACTGAGTGTTTAGTACATTTTACCGCTGCTAGATCACTAGAACATGCACAAAACCAAAATATTCAACAAGACGAAAGAGGGAAATCTAAAGAACCAATAGTATACTGGTTGTAGAACCACCTCTATGGTAGAAGGGCCAATCAAATCCTTACCCTTTCAAAACACCTATATTGTAAACAGATAAAGAAAATAGAGAGATGGTGACAACTATTACAATTCCAGACATTCAAATGAAAACATAAAATAGAAAAGTAGATCAACACTCAAAACAGGCAGACTTCTTATGTATGCCAAGAAGGGAATGAAGGGAATCATGTATTATGACGTCACAATGTTTAAAACTAAATCCATCCTCACCCTCACAGTAATAACGACAGAAAAGCTACTCCTAAATGTACAATAAATAATAAAAAAATAAGTAACAAAACATTGATGGCCTTCCGGTCAAGAAAAAAGTAACAAGAAGAGGCAACGATGGCATTTTTCTGGTCTTCAAGGAAGATGGATTGTATTTGTTTTCATTTGAAAATAGAGTTCCGTTAATGCGCTAGGGGGCGTCAGTAGTGTGATATTTCATTACCACAGATGAACAGCTTCCATAAAACCGAGGCTGCAATTTTCGTCATGCAGGCTGTGCTTCCTGGGGGCTTTCCTTTTTCTCAGCTGATTACATTGTACTACAGAATTGGTATACATGTATTTACCATTGTTTCCCGCATTCACATGTACGGTTGTGACTGTAAATTATGGTAGCTATTTATGTTACTGTGTCTTAACGTTACACACATTGGTTGATCCAAATATAGTCATGTACAGTTACAATGCGGTTTATTAAATATTTACGAGACACCATGACATATTAAAGCTCCTATCCGAGCATTGGTTGAAATGAACATTTTTTTTTAAAAATGTCAGCATTCAGCAAAGAATTAAAAACATAACATGTATATCAAGATACATTAAACTAGGTTATTGATAGGTTTCACACATAGAACATTTATTTTGCAATAAATATAAACCGTTTCAAACGCTTTATTTTGTAAGCATTGTTTTAAAATTAGAATGACTTATTAACGTGCGGCGTTTTTGGCTATTGCTCTTGTAAGAGGAATTCCGTTATATTTATAAACCGGGAAATCCTTCCAAGACCAGAGGACCGCGCGTATTTGTTTCACATTTTTCTAACGACAACGAGGAATTTCAATGAAATTGAAAGATTTATTCTATTGATAATGATTATCTGTGAAATACTGATGTTTATTTTGATTTGTTTAATTTTGGGAGTTAAAATCCACCAAGGCTGGTATAAGAGCTTTAAAACCAGAATTAAGACTTGTTTTCATATATAGTGTTGATATTGTTTTCATATGTTTCAATTTTCGGAATTAAAATCCACCATGAGCTTTAAAAGCAAAAACATGCACCGTTCCGCAAAATTTTATACTCCGCCCAATGCGGTAGATTTGCTTTGATCTTGTGAAGGCATGTGAAGGGGTCTTTCTTTTGTGTTTTCTAGGTCAGATTGTCACCTGACAATATAATCCTAATCTATTGGAATAAAATTGAAATATCAAAACACAACAAAACGTGAACTGCATAACACATGAAACATGAAACGCATAAAGGCGAGTGAGGCACACGCTAGTCATGCATTTGAGACATCTTTGACGTTAAAATTAATAGTATTTCCCTTTCCCCCAAGTGTACTGCGTCAGTTTTGACGGTGTATATGTACCTTTTATGTACCGTCAGGCTAAAATGTCTTTATCCAGTATGTTTTGTTTAGAACTGGTTGTGATCGTTGATGTCGTTGTCCATAAGAATCCGGGTCAGAAAGGCCCACTGCCAAACAGGCCCAGTAATGAAAAGGCCCATTACCAAAAAGGTTCATACCAAAAAGGCCCATGTGTATATAAAAATGATCATATAAGCAATGACCGTTAATCAAATAATGCAAAACAATACGTCTTAAAAACTTATAGATCTTATTTTTGCGTACACTTTTAACGATATTTACAAATATATAATAATATGTCACAATAAACATAATGAAACATGACAAACATAAAACACGATACATAAACAACAAACAAGATCAATACACACAAAAGTGAAATAAACTATAGTTAACAAAACAATGTGAATTATCACTGGATATTTTTTAAAGAAGAAAATACTTTATTTAGAATTAGGCACATACAGCTTATCTTCGTTAACAGCTTATCTTTGTAGCATAAAAATCATAGCCGTTAGCTAAACTCTATAATTAAAAATGTAACAATATATAATTCAGTACTGATGATCTAGTAACCTTTTCTAAATGCACTAGCGGACCCCGGGGCGCACCCGACGCCCTACCCCTTAACGGCCGCGGACCTATGATTTTTGTATGCCTCAAATGCTAAATGTCCACTCTTTTTTCCCTCCCCCGTAATGGAAAAATATAAAACTAAGGACAACTTAAATCTGAAGTCCAGTGTTAAACCACTATGAACTTATGCACTAGCGATTCCAGCGACCTAAACATGTCAATAACGAAAATGAAACTAATATACATGTATAATATGTCCAAGTGTTCATAAATATAAGACACCATGTACATGTATAACATGCTTCATACACAACTTTGCATAAAATAATCAAAAATCGTGAATAGTTAAAACAGTAACAAATACAACTCCCATATACTAGTATTTAATGTGAAACAATAAACATTGTACGAGTACTGTAACAAATGAACGTAAGTTTACACCATTGTCACGAACAGGGTTTCGCAATAATTAATGGTTAATCTTTGTAACCTTATGAGCGGTAAGTAAACATTAAAACACGGGTCTATGTATAACACAAGCAATTTCCGTCTAATAAATAGATATACTTTTACAGCAAACAAACAACTTGTGCATATTAAAATACAAATGTAAGTAATCGATACTCACTGGCAAACATTGCAGTTTTTAAACAAAAGGCTAAGTATGCTTATTATGCACAGTCCAAATGTTGAATAGACAGTTTATTAATTATTCACTTCACTTCATTCCTCCATATTACATTCGTATTAAAATGATATATTATATAGACGTCTGCAAAAGTTTATTAATTATTCATTACTGATTTTTATGATGATGATGTCATTTGTTCGATGTATGTACGTTTGCTTGTTTGTTTATTAACGACGAGTTTTACATGCTTAATCTAAGTATTATTTATGCAATTAAAAATAAATTAACACGTCCATATATGCATTATAATCGGTATCAATATGACAGTATTCCTCCTATTTCATTTTTGTTATTCTATGTAGTGTTCCGACCAACAGTACACGCGTACAGTCTAGCAGGTCTTTAAACAAGTGTGTAGACCTGGATGTGTGTGGTGATGTCCAATGGAGCTAAGAACAGTTTCCTCTGTGTGTGACAGTAGGTCAGCGCCCGTGGCTCCTTCAGCCCATCTTGTTTCCCCAGCAGGACGGTCATGTTGCCGGTGCGTGGGTTGAGCAGCACGATACTGTGGTTGCCCTGGCTACACACGAGGAGCTGGTCACGGCTGATGGATGTGATGCCTTTTATGTTCTGTAGACTGGGGTCGGTGAAGGTCGTCAGCACGTTGAGCTTGTTGTCAAGCTTCGTGACTGCGTTGGTCTTCAAGTCTGTGACGTAGATATAACGGTTTCTGGAGCTGGTCAGGAAGTATGGTTTCTTGAATAGCTCTCTTCCCGCCTTCTGATTATCTAATGTGTGCATCACCTTCCCGTCCATGGACATCATCACCACGCAGGGAGGAGCAGTAGAGGATGTAACTAGACATGTGTCTAATGCTGTTATTCCGTCAATGTATGTATCGACCTTCAGCACTTTGTTCCGTGTAAGGGAACCATGTCCTACCTTGATGAATTGGACTTTCTTCCCAGACAGAGACACAGCCACCATCCCCTCACTGAGGAGACATATGCTAAATGGCCCACCTGGTACTGTGACCGACGCCACCACACCGCCCGCTGTGCTGTCCACCAGCTTCACCTTATACTGAACATAGTCACAGACCAGCATCTCAGTGGGCGACACGACAGCAATGTCATGAATATTACACTCCTGGCTGGCCACCTGCAGGTCCTGCTGCCACTGGAGTTTCACTGTTGTCAGGTCTGGGGAAGAGAACAAGCATCGTTTTCAAGAAAACAAGTACAACATATTTATTTCGTATATTTATGGAAAAAGGTAACTGTGTAAAAAGCAATGTAATACGAAAGATTTAAAGATAGCAATGGGATCGTTGTCTGAAACAATCAAAATATGATAATAATGATTGAAAAATAAACTAGAGCTCCGCATGTCGGAGCAGTATACGCCCGAAGGATGAGCCGTTCGATAAATTAGTGGTAAAATATTTACATGAGTTTAACCTCTGCATTCATATGTTCATCTACTGCAAGACTTTGCCGAAAGACTGAAAGTCAAAGTGACTTTCACCTTTGACCTATTGACCTCAAAATCAATATGGATCATTTATGGAAGGTGGCCAATCGAGAAACCATTTATGATGTCTAATGCTAATTAGCTTTCAAATTATTAAGCAGAAAAAGATTTTATGTTCAAGGTCTAATTTAACATGTAATAAAATCATTTTGTAACATAGTGTGAAGTGTTGGATTAAAAAAATTTGAAACGCATGTTGGTTTAAGGCACCCTTCAAATATTGACCCTATGTCACTTATGAGAAACATTTTAAAGGTAAGGTAAAAAATGTGTTCAAATAAAAATGTGACCACCTCTAAAATTCAAGATTAATTGTAATTTTTGTACATTCTCATATCACAACATGCACCCTCACACATTATATACATAAACACATCAAATCATATTTAAACATTTAAAAGTAAACTTCTGTATTCGAACCTTCGCCCATAAAAGTAGACTATTAAACGAGTTTCAAATAAATCCACTGTTTAGCCCACTGAACTATTTCACCTTGATGACAACCTTTGTACAAGTAGGATTTTTATGCTGAGCTGCCGGTCACGCCAAATTGTAAACTGGTTCAATTTAGTTTAAATATTGATACACCTGAAAATATATTTGCACCCAGTGTTAGCTATTTCAATAAATTAATACTACCCTATTATTGAGAAATAGTTGATATTCTATTATAATTTGTTTATTTTTCGCTTCTGTTGTCAAATATAAAGGGCGCAGAGGACAGAGCTGATGTGGTATACAGGATATGTTTAGTTTGTACCCACACATTTTTCCCTAAGGAGAAGATGCTAAAGTAAAAATGTTGACGGACGGCGGACAACGGACGACGCACGATGCACGTTGACGGACGACGGACGAGGCTGGTCGATATAGCTCACCCTGAGCACTATGTACTCAGGTGAGCTAAAAATCTAGCTCACTAACGCTTGACCACTTAATGTATCCGATATTATCTCAGTTTAATTTTACTCAATGAAAATAGAATGTTTGCCTACAGTATCAGTTTATTCAAAATGACAATTGAAGCTCGCTGATAAGCACGTCTTGACTCTTGCTTCGGAAGCCTCGAAATGACCACAACTCTGGCTGCGGCAGCTGCATTTTCTCAGTGTGTCTTAATGGAGTTAATGTGTAAGATGAAAATGCGATTTAAAAATGGTTTCAATGCATTACCTGGTACGTCCTCCAACGATGCCAATCCGGTCGCGCTGTTAAGGACGGCCTGAATGTTACCGTCCTTCCGGAGCTCGTACATCTGGTATCCGGTCTTCTGTTGGATCTCCTCCACGGCAGACTGCAGGCGCGCGACAAGACTATGTGACCTCTTTGCCAATATGAACAACCTATCAGGATTGTCCTTAAGCGCAGTCAGTTTTGTCTTGACCTCGCTGATGTCAGTCTTGATCATATGCGATTGTGCAAATAAATTCTGCAATGCTGCATCGTCCCTATCCCGTCTCTGTTTGATCTCGGCCAGCAGTTCAGCTTCTCGCTTGTTCAAGAAGGCAATTATGTCAGCCTTGAATGATTGGAATGCCTCGATATTTTCTTTACCGAAGCTTTCGACGGCGGTCTTGCAGTTGTTTATGTCTGCTTGGCATTTTGCAACCAAACGTTCGATGTCTTCGATGCGACTGATTAGATTCTTGTATTCTTCTCCAGATGCAAAACCACCGGATACATCGGGGATATAATTGATCTTACACGATTGATGTTTCACGACTGTACACGCTACGCAGCATAAGTTGTCGTGTTTCGTACAGAAGAATTTGATTTCTTCTTTTTGGTGGTCCGGGCAATTTTCCTGACAATCATCAACATCGTTGTCAGATAGCTGGGTCGAAGGAACGGACGGCATGTTAGAACCCTTTAAGAGTGTGTGGGTTCGTGTTGTTGGCAACTTCTTGTGGTGACCCTCGCACTTTTTACACAAATGCATCTTACAAGAGGGGCAATAGGCCGTCGCTGTCACGTCGTCGCAAAGGTGACAGTTGATGGAGTTCGTGATATCGGCGGATGCCGGGTCATTGGTAGGTAACTTCTTTCCGGATACCTCGGCCATGTTGGCAGGCCTAGAACAAGAACAAACACACTTCTGAAACTTTGAAACTTTATTACTTAATTAAACGCCTATTTTTATGTAAACATATTCAATGGCGTTGTACATAATCAACATAAGAACATTAAAATTATTTAAAAATAGCACATTTAAATAAATATACACACAATTGATTAAGAATCAATAAAACTTTTATAATAAAACAGTATAATAACAAATGAAGATAATAAAATATT
>Ga0224511_10003640_pt1:0-10000 | contig 11239 bp, 6 predicted proteins | sample SF_May12_sed_USG_2_FD_169988 | JGI IMG/M metagenome (GOLD analysis project Ga0224511, IMG submission 169988) | Sediment microbial communities from San Francisco Bay, California, United States - SF_May12_sed_USGS_8_1 | ecosystem: Environmental > Aquatic > Marine > Sediment | place: USA...
CTTGTCCAGCCCTATCCTACCTGCCCAGCCCTGGCCTACCTGTACAGCCCTGCACCGTCCTACCTGCACAGCCCTGCACTGCCCTGTCCACTAGCGGATCCAGGGGGGGCGCACCCGGCGCGCGCCCCCCTAACGGCCGCGGACCTATGATTTGTTATGCATAAAACGCTAATTTTTCTCAAATTTTCATCGCTCGCTTCGCTCGCGATTTGTTTTCAGCCTAATTTTAAAAGAAATATGGCCCAAACGGCACCAAGAACACGCTAAAAATGTCTTTTACTTCCACTTTCAACACTTTCAATGATTTTCTACGCCCCCCCCCCGTTGAGAAAGTCCACGCCCCCCCTAAGGTCAAATCCTGGATCTGCTGTCCTACCTGCACAGCCCTGCCCTGCCCTGTCCTAACTGTCCAGCCCTGCCCAGCCATGCCGAGCACTACGGAGCACTACCCTGCTCTGTCCAACACTTGCAAGTTAATAGATGCACTATATTTGAATGTTATTGTTATAACATTACTGTTCACGCATTAACACGCCCCTTTGCATACCGAATAATTCTTAATTGTGGTCTTTTCTGACACGTTTCCATGATTTCAAGAATAAACAAGAGATACAGTTTGTGGCAGTCATAGGCATAACATCCTTGTAAACATTGAGTCTCTAAAATATATAAATGAATTAACCTGTCGGTTTCTTTATTGGTAAGAACTATTTTAAATGACATCTCTATATTAACTGTAGCACTAAAGTTATGTTTTTTTCAGCAACAGTAAACTTTTATAAAGCTAGTAATGGGCAATTTTGTCGAGCCCGCAGAATGACATTTTCATTTGATTAAAGTCTAATTATATTTTCTGAATATTAACTCAGGTTTCATCGTAATGTTTTACCTTAATAATATGTTGGAACGATACCTTGTTATGACGCAGATAATTTCTATACTAATGTAGACTTGGAAACAATCATGGCTAAGTAAATAGTAAAAATTAGGCATGTCTTTTTAGTAAAAGAGGAATATGGCAAAAACACTTTTGAATACTATTTCATATTATCATTATGCAATGATTCAAAGTTCCATCCTGTTTCCCAAAACCCATGTCTACATTTGAGATCTTCCTATTTTTAAACTGGCAATGAGAGTAAACCAATTTTCCTTTCATGTTTACTGGTTGATTGGTTGTTTTTGATGTGATGCTGTTTCATACACGAATAAGGTTATTTGAAGGTTCCGTCCACTTACCAATGTTTCTGAGTTTACCAGAACTAGCCCAGGGCTTTATTAACATATCGACAGCCCGCCCAAAACGGCCACTTAACTTGCATAGTCAAATGAAACATGCTTAAATTTGTTATATAATTCAATTAAATTAACAAAAACAATAAGTTGATATTTTAATTTAACTTTTTAACCGTGCAGATTTTTAAACACTGTTACAGAACAGGGGCGTAGATAACGGGGCGGCAGGGGCGGCGGCCGCCGCCCCAATAATTTGGCTAGTAGTTGTTATACAGAAATGACGGACGTTTCGCCGCCCCAAACACATTTTTCTTTGCCTTTATGAATGCAATTTGAGGTAATATTAGCCACGGACCTATGATTTTTATGCCCAAAATGCTATATTTCCTCTTTTTTTGCTCCCTTCGCTCGATATTTCATTTTAAACAAAATTTTAATAAGAATGTGACAAAAACCTCCTAAAATACAATAACTTAAAATATAACCGTCAGCATGTTGAATGATTTTATGGTTGAACCCTTAAAAACGTCGTTTGTCTAGTGACGTGACATTTGTTACCGTTTTACGGCATATGTGCTGGACATTTTTTGTACGTTATAACATGTATTTAAGTATTTATGTGTTTTACTTATGTCTGTTTTGTTATTTATTTATTTATCATGCTAAGTCATTGAGACAATACCTATCGAAAACTAATGGGTATGTTGTTTTAAAACGTAAATGTTATCTATTATACATGCGTAAAACAACTTAAAACTACCATCAAGTTCCCTCTTAGAACATGTATAGTTTTGTGGCAAAATGTATATAATAATTTAACTTACACTGTTAAGTTAATTTAGTGAAAATATTACACCAATATATTCGTCGTGACCAAAATACCGATAAGCGTTAATTTACCGACGTAGGGTTCGCCGCCCCAATGTCAAACTGTTATCTACGCCCCTGCAGAAATTATATATATATGCTTTATTAAAAATGTAAAGGGAAGTAATTTCTCATATTTTTATCTCCCTTAAAAATAGCCTCTAAACTGTTAAATCTTGTTTTAAAATTAAAATAATCAAAAATGGTCAATAGCGACCCGGTAATTTATCTTATAATGTCATGTTCTTTTAAAAATGTTAGTCTGGCGTATGCAAATACATATTGACACCATCCAGTCCAATCACTGGTCAGTAATATTTAAATGAACCAGCATATATTTCATCTTAAAAATGGACAATGAGTCAAACAATACTTAATATCTAGTATCAATCATCAGTTAGGAAATTGCTGCTTCAGTCGATCCACTGTTTCTGATAACGTCTCCTGTGTTCTACGCACTTAGCTAATTTCCAGGGGTGGGGGTTAATGTTTACAATGACTGTAGCTCAAACAATGAAACACATGACTTACACTAACGTTAGCCTAACTGTCAAACGATGCCATATTTAGCTTTTACTTATACGGTTACTGGTCTCTCTAATAAGCTATGATGACCGTCATCTGTCTCCCGTCGTGCGTCAACATTTCCACTTAAACTTCTTCTCTACTAATGAATAGTTCGTGGAGTTAGGAAATAGGTTTTGAAAATGCAAATTCAGAAACAGATTGCTGTCTGAAACCATTAAGCCCCCAGAATTTTCATATCTGGTATATATCTAGAGTTGTTGAAATTCTGCCGCTGGGGTTAAAACTGGTCCCGCACTAAGGGCACATAATAACATTGAATTATAATATGTACAACAATAGCAACATATTAAAATAATTTCTCATAAACTTCTTGGTCCACTTTCGTAAACATCCCAGGAATGATAACATGTATTTGGGGAAATTCTTGCATATTTGTTTAAATAGTTCCACTGGTTGCAAATGGTAGTTACCGGGTCAAAAAGTTTCAAAAAAATAATTAAAAATGTTTACATAAGACTACAAAGCCCAAAACATGTTATTTGGTATATAACATAATGTAGAGATCATTTATCAAAATTGTTCAATTTATGGCCATTGGGTTAAAAAGAGCTTCAAGCTAGGGGTAACGTTTACATTGAATTATACAGGAAGGTCTTCAAACGAATTATTTCCCTTTGCCATTTGAACCTGGGGCCGTTTCACTAACATACTTAAGTATACTTAAGGAAGGATTTACGCCAATATTTAGCTCAAATCAAAGTTATGGGAAAAGCGTTTCACCATAAGAAAACTGGCGTAACTTTCCCCATATGTTAAGGCAAGCGCAGCATCCATAACTTTCCACATAGCGTAAATATGGCTAACACTCTTAACATAACTTTAGTGTTTCATGTTAGTGAAACGGAACCCAGTTAAATAAAACTAAACAATAATGCTCACCAGGTTAACGTCTAACAAAATTGTAAATAATCTTTAGAGTCTGGGGGCCGTTTCACTAACATTTCCATAAAGTTGTGTTAATAGTGGCAACCATCTACCCACCTCTACTCCGAATAAGGTCATATTTGATATTGTGTCAAGTTTGCCATTTGTTTTCAGAATGGCGACATCATCGGATTGTCAGTTGGAAGAAAGATATTTGCGTCTTCATAGTCTTGTTCTGTATTCAACCCAGATTCTGAGAGCAAAGTTTGATGCATTGTTTCCACCTGATCAACTGCAGAAATGGTCACCAAAAGACAAGGATTTGAAAAAAGCAAAACTGACTGCTTATCAAATTACACATGTAAAGGCAAATCGGGATTCGTCCGAATTTGATATCTCTCTGTTTGTTTCCCTGCTGCGAAACTTCTGTTATACAAATGACAAGACGCATCCACTCTGGGATGAGCTGGATAACGACAAAATAGTTCAATCCCAACAATGTGAAATAGCTCAGATTGTTCGCATCAGGAATTTGAGAAACAAGGTTTGTAATTTTGTTTTATTGTTTAATACATTAATAAGCGAGTTAGACCCTTATTGTACTATGATCTATCAAACGTGTTAACTTCATATTAAATATATCAAAACATTAAAAACGCAATCATGGTTTTCAAACATGTTTTATGTTATTTTTTTGCAGATGAGTCATGCTCCAGCAGCGAGAATGAATGAATCCGATTTCAACAAACACTGGAATGTGATCTCAAATGTAAGTATATTTAAACATAATGCAATCAGTATCTTTTAGGTGGCGATTTATTTATGAATATTAGTTATCTTCACTGACACATTTTGACGAAAAATAACACACAATCATGTTAAAATTAAAAAGGTAACATACACGTATTGTTTGGTTCTTTGGAAAGGGCATTGTATCATTTGTTGTCATACAACATAACAGCAATTTGTAATTTGTTATTAATAAGCCAAAAACAATATATTTTTACATGTCTCGTACCCTTGGACAGAATTTTAAATTCAATGTGTTGTTAATTATGTCTCCCCCATGAAATGGGGAGACATATTGTTTTAGCTCCGTTGTCTTTCCGTCCGTCTGTCTGTCCGTCACGCTTTCGTGTCCGTTCTTTATCTTTTGAACCACTACTTTGATTTACAAATAACTTTGCACAAATATCAAGTATGATGAGAGGATGCGCAGTGCCTATGTTTGTTTAATGTCGGTTCAAGGTCAATGTCACAATCTAAGATTAAACATCGTATGACTGTATTTCGTGTCCGCTCTATATCTTTTGAACCCTGGTGGGATTTACAAATTAGTTTGCACAAATGTCAGCTATGATGAGACGATGTGCAGTGCCTATGTTTGAACAAGATTGGTTCAAGGTCAAGGTAAAAAATAAACCCCCTTTCCCATGTTGCACATGGGGTATTCATCACCTTCTGTGATAGCTATAGTTTACAATTTCACTTTCCTCTACAACAAAAAATTGATTCCATCTAGTGACATAAGGCGGGATACATGATTGCTTTCGTTTCCGAAAACTCTCGTCTAGTTAAGAACTGGTTTCAGAGAGACTTGGATCATCGTCCTGGTGTTTGTATTAAAGTATAAGTTAAACCTATGATTTTTTGCCGTCCATATCAATAGTATGTTTCAATGCTATTCTTATGACATGAATTATAAATGTCACCTAACATTTCAGAGTCATTTTAATGCAAACATATCCCTAGTAAGTTTCAATGTTTAATTTGCAATGTAGCATTGTTGTTTATTTTCATTCTATAGACTGATTAGTATCACTCAAAGCAGGTCACCTTCTATATTGTTTTACTTGAAAATTGTTGAGTTGTGACCTATCGTGTAACATTTATTTATAGCTGATGTAATATCTTTAATAGTGTGAATAAATGACTTGATGATTTCAGGCTATACAAACGCTTGGTCACACTTGCGGATTGACAAACCTGCGCGACATTGTCGAGGAACTTCGAACAAAACCTCTGGACAGTTTTACCCCTAGAATGAGGAATCTTAGAGGTATAAAACGTTCATCTTCAAAGTGTACACATCATTTCTATTTTATAAATAGCCATTATAAATGCTAAACAAAACAGTCATAGTTTATTTTTTAATGGTTAAGTTATTGGTTCGTGTATGTGTATTAAACCATTTAGACAAAATATTACAAATAAAGCATTATACTTATGATTCTAAAAGGCCGAGCAAATTTTAAAAGACATAACATTTTCAACTTGCATTTGCGTTTTATAAATCATTAAACATAGACATATATTTTATATATACGTAGGTTGCAAATAATGTACATGTCTTATATAAGTAATCAAAACTACATGTAATAAACATGTTTCAGAATCGACACTACACTTTTTGAAACACAAAGCAGATGTCCATTACGTCAAAACAACACAATATGAAAATGCAAGAAAGGTGTTGCTGGACAAACACTTGTTGGTTTTAACAGGTCATCCTGGGGAAGGAAAAACTGCAATGGCTGCTAATCTTGCATTAGAGGATGGTGCTAAGCGAGAAAACTGTGTCAAACTTGAGTGCGCCGGTGACTGGAAAGATGTAGACTGGTCTTTGCGATGTTTTACTACCGTGATTATAGACGACATATTTGGTGGAAGATCACTTGACCATGAACTTTTGAAAGATTGGAAGAATGTTTTGAACGATATCGAGCGATTCGCAAATGACAAAGACCTCAAAGTAATCATCACCTCTCGTCAGTATATCACAAAAGAAGCAAGAGAAATATTTGACAATATCACAATGTTTGGAGAAACGTCAGACAACACTATTCATTTAGAATCTTCCAGTTTGTCGTCTGATGAAATGAAATGCATATTAAAAGCCGTTCTGGAAAGAAGTGGTACAGAGGAGAACACGAAGAAATTTGGAATTGACTTGGATGACTGTGTTGAGAAAACGAAAGGATTGTATAATAGATTGTTAGGACAGACAAGCGGCACTATATTTGGCTTTCCAGAGTGTGCTGTGCTATTTGCAAGCGGGTCATTGATGGAACGCCATGGGTCACAGTTCTTTGAAAGCCCCGAGTCGCACTTCAAAACGTATGTTGAACAATTGTACAAGTCAAGGGACGCTGAACAATTTTACAAGTTTCTGTCACTTGTAATAATTTGGTCAGAAAAAACACAAACAATTAAAAAAGAAGAATATCAAAATCCTTTAAAGCTCATGTTCGACATATTGCCGACTGCTTTGGAGTTAAGATAGACCATTGCTTTATAGAAACATTGAAATTATCATTGGATGCATACAGTAAGTTTTTGTTACTGTACATCAACAAAACAGGAGAATACACATTTACTCACAATGTGATTGGTGAAATGGTGGGTGTTGTATTAGGTGTGCATAGACCCCGTGAGTGCCTACTACTGTGCCAACGAGATTTCTTGATGGACAGGATAACAGTGTCTAAATCAGACCATGACGGACTTAAAGTGATTATCCCACAATGTCTAGAGAGTGTATTAATTCAAAAGTTCGCCCAAATGATATGCCGGGACGGTTGCAATTCTACAAAAGTCAAGTCTGAAAGTAGTAAATTTGATGCTGATATTCTTAAACATGAGGCTTTTAAAAGCGAAGCCTTCGCAAAGACCTTTGGAGTGCAAATAATTAACAAAAAGCTGGCAAGAAAACTATTTAAATTTTGTGTAGAGGCAGATGACGAAGTGAAGATTTATCTCGTAGAATTCCTCCTGGAAAATAATCTGTTCACTCTAGCTGAACAGATAGTGCTTCACATTGAGCAAAGTTTAAGAAACAGAAAGTACGTGTCAGTAAGAGCTATCTGTATTGCTATGCTAGATCATCCAGCATTGTTTGAGAAACTTTTTGAATTCTACAGAGCTAATGTCAACGATGTTTTTTACCTTACAAAGAAAACAAAAATCGAGAAAAAAGGTACAACATTGTTGATTGAAGCTGCGAGGAATAATGTAGATTATGCATTTTCGTTTTTACTTAAGCACGGAGCTAAGGTCAATGTAAAGACATATTTGACACCTGTACATGCAGCCGCCGGTGAAGGCCACCACAAGATAGTGGAGGTTCTACTACAATACGGAGCAGAAATCAATGCTAAGACATACTGGAATAAGACACCTCTCCATCTAGCTGCTAGTGGAGCCCACCACACGGTAGTGGAGGTTCTACTGCAACACAGAGCAGAGATCAATGCTAGGACAAACTGGAATGTGACACCTCTCCATGAAGCTGCATTGCAAGGCCACCACACGGTCGTGGAGGTTCTACTGCAACACGGAGCAGAGATAAATGCTAGGGCAGACTGGAATGAGACACCTCTCTATAAAGCTGCAAAGGGAGGCCACCACGAGGTCCTGGAGTTTCTACTGCAACACGGAGCAAATATAAATGCTAGGGCAGACATGAATGAGACACCTCTCCATAAAGCTGCAGAGGGAGGCCACCACACGGTCGTGGAGATTCTACTGCAACACGGAGCAGAGATCAATGCTAGGGCAGACAGGAATGTGACACCTCTCCATGAAGCTGCAGGGCGAGGCAACCAGACGGTCGTGGAGATTCTACTGAAACACGGAGCAGAGATAAAGGCTAGGGCAGACTGGAATGTGACACCTCTCTATATAGCTGCAGAGGGAGGCCACCGCACAGTCGTGGAGATTCTACTGCAACACGAAGCAGAGATAACTGCTAAGGCAGACTGGAATGAGACACCTCTCTATAAAGCTGCAAAGGGAGGCCACCACGAGGTCCTGGAGTTTCTACTGCAACACGGAGCAAAGATAAATGCTAGGGCAGACTGGAATGTGACACCTCTCTATAAAGCTGCAGAGGGAGGCCACCACACGGTCGTGGAGTTTCTACTGCAACACGGAGCAGAGATCAATGCTAGGGCATACAGGAATGAGACACCTCTCCACAAAGCTGCAGAGGGAGGCCACCACGAGGTTGTGGAGTTTCTACTGCAACACGGAGCAGAGATAAATGCTAGGGCAGACAGGAATTGGACACCTCTCCATAAAGCTGCAGAGGGAGGCCACCACACGGTCGTGGAGATTCTACGGCATCACGGAGCAGAGATAAATGCTAGGACATACAGGAATGTGACACCTCTCTATAAAGCTGCAGAGGGAGGCCACCACACAGTCGTGGAATTTCTATTGCAACAGGGAGCAGGGATAAATGCTAGGACATACTGGAATGTGACACCTCTCTACAAAGCTGCCGAGCGAGGCCACCACACAGTCGTGGAGGTTCTACTGCAACACGGAGCAGAGATAAATGCTAGGGCAGACTGGAATGAGACACCTCTCCATAAAGCTGCAGAGGGAGGCCACCACACAGTCGTGGAGATTCTACTGCAACACGGAGCAGATATCAATGCTAGGGTAGATGAGAATTGGACACCACTCCATAAAGCTGCAGAGGGAGGCCACCACAGGGTCGCTGAGATTCTACTTCAACACGGAGCAAAAACCAATGCTAGGACAGACAAATATGAGACACCTCTCCAGATTGCTGCTCGGCAACGCCACAACATGGTCTTGGAGGTTCTAAAAGAACACAGAGGTTCTGAAAATTAAATTGTTTTCAAGACCGGTACTTATGTTGATGTAAAGGACAATCATGAATTTACTAATGAAAAACCGGGTTGCCAGTGGACTTGGAGAATCGGGGCAATCTGAAATATTATCAGAGATTTGTCACGGATATTAGAAAATTGGTCAGTGAACGTAAGCATTCTGTAAAGTCAGTTAAAATTATTTCCTCTGTAAATGGCTCCTCTGTGACTTTTGACCTTCTCCTCAGGTGAGCGACCTAGGACCCGTTGGGCCCTCTTAATTATTTAAGCTTTTAATTGATAAGAAACAAACCTTTCTTGTCCTGTTAAACTTAATTTTTTTTAACAGGTCAATTATCAAAACTAATAACTGAACAAATTAAATTACTCAAAATTAAAATCCCATTACATGTGTGAAAATCTCTTCTTCCTGACTCTTAATTTTTAGTTCATGCCATTCTCAAAACCAATAACAGAAGACTTGGATATCTGACTGACTTTACCGCAGATTATTATCTAAATTACAGAGAGCTCATGCACACAGATTTATGAGATGAGTCTCAGACTATGATTGTACAGTACAGAACAACCATGCAAATGTTTTAAATAAAACTAATCAACCAAAACAAAAGTGTTCATGAAATATTCACTTAACAAAATGGACTGTCAAGTGATTAGAAAAAACACTTTTTTATGTTTTTATCATAAGTATGAATCTCTCAAATGTTAATACCTTTAAATGCATAAAGGCAAACGACCAAAACTACAATAAACAAAACTGTCACTACAAGTCAAGAGGAGAAGGAGGAGAAGGATACATTGTTCAA
>Ga0224511_10003641_pt1 | contig 11238 bp, 5 predicted proteins | sample SF_May12_sed_USG_2_FD_169988 | JGI IMG/M metagenome (GOLD analysis project Ga0224511, IMG submission 169988) | Sediment microbial communities from San Francisco Bay, California, United States - SF_May12_sed_USGS_8_1 | ecosystem: Environmental > Aquatic > Marine > Sediment | place: USA...
ATACCTTTCACACTTAGTCGTATTTAAATTTATGCATAAACGGAGGAAATCTTAGAGTTTTTCAAGTGAAACATCAATAGTTTCACACAAAAATTGAAAAGGTTAGAATGGCGGTTAGAAAGAAGAACGTAAACGAACTTTAGAACTAAAATTGATTTTTGGACAAACTATTGATGTTGCAAAATTGCTAGTTTTTAGACATGATAAAATGACTATTTTGGACTGCGTTTTGCCATTTAGCCCTATCTCTCCCCCTTAATATAAACGTGATCTGAGTAGACATTAGTGTCGTTGTTTGCATTGCATTTGATTGTAACAAATGGTGATTCGCGTCTGGAGAAACAAACTGCTGATTACTGAAGTTTTTATTGTAACATTCTATTGTGTCTATTGTATTGGCTGATGTATCATTGTCACACAGCTTTTTTCCGTTCAAGAGCAGTATAAACACATTACACTTGAGCCGTGTTAGGTCACAATGAAATAAATTACGTCAAGATAGTTTGAAGTGATGTTCAAAGAAGGAAATATCGCTGACAAAGCAAATAGGATTAAGTTCAAGGGCACCATGACCAAATAGCCTACATTCAAAAAGGAAAACGACCATAAACACCTAACGCAAAACAAGACACACACTCATTGAATATAAAATATGTTTTGATGTTAATATCGCGTTTATATAGGTATCGTTATATGCCTCATTGGGTGGAGAGTTATATTTAAAACTGTCTACAATTGTCATCAGGAGATTTAAGCACTCTCTGCCGTCTTTTTTATTTCGCAGAAGTTAAGGCTGATATCATATTGTGATTGACACGGTTGCATTGTTGGGCATATATCAAACACGCAGATAAAATCAGTTTCACTCTGACTTACATTTTAATCCTCAAATGTAAGACGATTGCATGTACTCGCACATTTCTAACTTTCAAAAATCTTCTTGCCTGTAACCACAATGCCTTTCATACGGCATATTACATCATCTAGAGTTCCATTACCATGTTAACCAATAATACCAAACTACAGATGTTTTGTATACTAACAGTTCATTTAAAGCAATGACATTTCATAGTTTATGGGTGGAATTTCAATATTCTATGGTAAAACAATATGTTACGCCAAAAGTAGCAACTGTTTAAGGTTAAATCGCGCAAAATTATACATATATTTCACTTCTGAAACAATATATGTTAATTTTCTTCATAATAGTATCTAGTATTGCACTAAAGGTGTTGTAATTCAACGACTTTAACATTCATTTGGTATCTTCTTCTGAAATAAGGCTTGTATTATAGAGTTAAAAATACATTGAGGTTAATGAATGAAAAATGCGTGACCAGTTTAAATGTGAAAGAAAGATTATATTAAACAAAGTAGTATACGTAGTTTCTGTTTATTTAAGGTGGAGTAAACCAGAAATCATGCATTTGTTATTTCTTTTCATTTAACGTTTCCACTACTTGAAGGAAGCATTTCATGTGCCTAAAGCCCTGGTCCCACCGCACGAACTTTGTTGTAGCGTTCCATGAACGGTAGGGAGAGGGGACAAAATGGGGAAACCACGGGCGTTGCCATAGCGGTGCACCGCTGAAGCCGGCGTTGCTATAGCGTTGGAGTTACAGTAGCGAGCGGAAGCGAGCGTTGGTCCATACTAACGCCTTACCAAAGTTCATCACCGCAATTGATCGCTGCTTCAACGCCCGACACCGTTCCATCAATTCCGTGTCCGCTCGTAAAATGATCATTAGTCTCAATGATCATATTGCTCAATGGACAAGGGATATTGAGCGCATTGGAGGTGTGAATGGTTCTGGTCGAAATAAGTTGAGATCATACAGATTGTTTAAGACCACATATCAGGTTGATGGATATTGTTCAATGCATATGTCTAGTTCACATAGATCAGTCTTTGCAAAATTTAGATGTGGTGTTGCCCCGATTAGGCTTGAGACTGATCGATATGAAGGGTTGCAAGAATCCCAACGTCTCTGTCCATTTGGTTGTGGTGTAGTTAAATCAGAACAGCATGTGCCTCTTAATTGTCCACTGTACTTGCATGAAAGGAATATTATGTTACAAAAAGCTAGATCTGTCATTGGTGACTTTACTAGGCTAGGAGAAGAAGAATTGTTTTGCCTATTGTTCATCCACCCAGATATGATAAGAGTTGTTGTTGCAAAAACCTGTTTGGATATATTAAAATTAAGAAATAATGTTTTATACAGTAAAATAAGCTTAGTTAGGTATTGTGATTTACTCACCTATACACTCTTGTTGTGTGTTAGGTTAAAGCCAGTTTAAATCATAACACTATAGTTTAGACATTAATACCTTTTTTAACAGTATGGTGTATTAAAATATTTTTTTATAAATTGACCTTTATTGCATGGTTAGGAATGCTTGTCAATTTGTTCTTTCTTATATTGTTTTATGGTGATAATTTTTCACTGTTTTAATTTTAATTTGGCGCACTTTTTATGACCTTTTTTACCAAAAACTAGCTCTTAGTTTCATTTTAGTTTTTAGATGTATCTCATAACCATCAATTTTGTCATGATTTACAGGCGTCTATTACTCTTTGCTGTGTATATACTGTATAATTTGTACATTGGTATGGAATGTGGATGTACAATGTATAATGATACTGAGGAATGATACCGTAATGATTTCTCAGTGATATATTTATTTCTTATAATTTCTGTGGAATGACTACATACATTTGTGTCTATGCTTTTATCTGTTTTATATATGAACTGTATGTAGATGAGACAGAAATAAACTATCAAACCTAAAACGCTAACAACCGCCCCACCAAAGTTTGTACAATGTTAAATCACCGCCCGACCAAAGCAGCGGTAGCCCAGCGTTCAAGATTTCTGCGTTGGCATAGCGGACTCAAGCATCCACGAACTTGCTTCTAGCGATGCCAAACTTCGACATAGCGTTGTTAAGGCGGTGGTTAACTTTGCCGGAGCGGACAATTGACCCTTTCTTACCGCTCGCAATATTTTGTACAGCTCAAAATCGGAGCGATAGGATGGACCATTAGCGGTGGCTGAGCGTATTCAGCGGTTCCTTAACGGTGGCCAACGTTGTTGAACGGTAACGAGCGGTGATGAACTTTATCACCGCTCCAGGAACGCTACAGCACCGTTCGTGCGGTGGGACCGGGGCTTTACACTTAATTACCGCGTTTCCACAAAATAAGTTGACATTGAGGAAAATTAATGTGACGGATTGTAATGATGTAAGCTCGCCTAAGCACAAAGGGCTCATTGTGATTTTTGCAATCGCCATCTGTACATCGACTGCCATCAAACGACTTCTTCTAAATACATCGGTCAAAGTAAACGCGTCTTCAAAACAATGTGCATTAGGTGTTAATGGGTTGTTCCTTAACTATCAATCATGATCGTTTAAGACAGTACATGGTCAATGGATTACGGTAATGATTGTCAGGAGATAATATGTCCTAGTAAATACAAAAATGCATGTTGCCTGTTTGTGAACCTATCACAAGAACAAAAGGACAGTGCAGAAAGGGAAGAGGGTTGAAGTTTTTCTATACATTGATCCCACTGACTAAAATAGTTATGGTGGGCAGACATTAGTAAGTTTGCGGGTTTACTTTACAGAGTGGGCTTGTACTATTATTAGATCTATAACACTGATCATTAAATTGTATAACAGTACATTTATCCACAAACATTGCCATTTGGCATGTTATGTGAATGTACATTGTAGTGAAATACTTACTGTCATTTTGTGTACTGAAGAACAATATATATAAATTATGGTCATCGAAGGATCCATAAATGCTGATAAGTTGGATTGGACACCGTGAGATGGCTAACTAGCGTAGGAAAACGGCGAAATATCAAACACACGGAGAAAAGAGACCACAAGCCAAATATTAGGAAAGTGTTAACTTTAAACTCGTCCACAACAAGACCAAGACATTTCATATTTCATACACATCCGTGTCCAGAGGGGTCTGCTACATCTAATCTTCGTATGTTGATGACCAGGGTAATTGATGAGTGATGAGGTAATTCCAAACCACAATGGTAATTTATTTATTTTCTAATTAAAGAAATCACATTTCATATTTTATGGGTGGGACTTTAATACTCTATCGTTCAACAACATGTTTCGCCTAACGGAGTATCAGTGTATGGTTCACTTTCTCACTTATTTGATATATTTCACTTCTTACACCATGCGTATTTCTATGTGAAGCTCTAATATCGCTTTATAGATGGTGTAATTCAACGAGAGAATAGTATATGATGATAGAATAGCACTTTTATTATTCAAACGGTACATTTGAATAAGTGACATTATATACTTTATGAGTTGAACTTTAAACATGACATATCTACATTGTTTACAATATTCTTTGTTTGAACATTTCTTCAATTTATTTTAACATTCTATCGTACAACAATATGGTACACTGAAAGTAGTATCAATATTATGTTAAGTCATGTCTCTATTTTATATATTACTCTTCTGACAAGAACGGTATTGTTGTTTTTCTATGAGAAAAAATAATAATGCTCTAAATATGGTGTAATTTAAAGAGAGAATAGTGTATAATAATAGAATAATACTTTTGTTTTCTAACCGTACATTTAAAGAAGCGAAAATAAAACACTTCCTTCTAAATTGGGAACTTAGTACATTGTAGTCAGCTTTCAACCCCTCCTGTCTGCTTTGTCTGCAACAATTCTTCGTTGACCATCTCTCGGATTTATGTTGAATTGGTATGCAAATGCGTTACAGTTATCGTATCTAGAAGCACATTTTGTTAAAATTGGAACATGACAGCAATAATTTAGCAACCTTATAAAATTACGATAGCAACCCAAAATAATACGGTAACATAAATTACAATTGTATAGACGTTTGTTGCATTTTTGTTAATATAAAATCCGTTATTGACCTCTTTTAAATATCGCCATTAAAACTAAAACGAAATGCATGCTAATATTAGTCTAAGTTACCCAACTAGTCACAATACTTTGAAGAAAATCACAACGGAAACACTATTATCATGGCGGGGTGGTGCGTCATATTATTACTATTAGCATATAAAGTGAGAATAGTACGTTTGACTCTTTATTTGAATTTATTCCTTAAAACACATCCTCCGGGCTAAGCATCCTAATAGATTGTCTTTGATTCTGAAAGTAAAATCTAGAGGAACGATTATTTATGTTGCATAAAAACCAGACATTGCCAACCTACGCCGTCATAAAATCAGGAGTGAGAATCAAATTAGAGGTCTCACAGCCACTCGCAGCGTGGTCCCCAAACTCATTTAATTCTTTTACAGTTAACATAGTTCATCAGTTATATAAAGATGTAGACCAGTACATTGTCTCTTGTACAAAGTAACCTTCTATAATCAGAAACTGCAAAGAAAAATAGTTTTCTAATTTAATTGTTTAGGACACGTAATTGTTCACAAATAATACGATTAAAGTTCCTTACGGTAATCAAAAAAATATACATTACATATAATTAATGTAATTTATTACATGTCATTATCTCACTGTGTATTTAGTAATGGCGAACGATCTACTCCACATCAGTAATTAGATTAACACGGGGGAACTAAATTTAGGGAAAATAAAAAACCTGTTTGTGAAGTGCTTCTCTGAAAATAGTTGCTGGTCGTTTATCTATGCTCTATAAAGGGAACATTTACTAAAATTTTCCCTTCGCAATCAAGTGCTAGTTGTCTAGGTATCCACAAAACGAAGTAACAAATCAAATAACCGTGCCCCAAAGGAATATGAATGTTTCATGGTTATTTCATTCAATTGTACATGTATTGCAATGGAGTGTTCTACGTCTTGTATGACGGTACCACCATTTTTCCCCTCATAATAGAGTAGAAAAGACATATGTCTTACCGGTAGCTATAGCTCGTTTATTTCGCAAATTAACACACTTTAATTGGTAATGTTCAGTTTAGTTAATGGTTTTTGTTGGTGTTATGTTATGTGTGTGTTGTTTTTCAAACCGAGTTCTACTCTTGCGCTAAGGGTGCCAATAGCGTGAACAGGACATCTTACATGTGCGTCCGTTTAGCATGAACACATTAAACACTCCACTAGAGATTAGGTTAAAATCAAGTAATAATAATTGAAAAGTATTACAAAATTATTTTAGTTCAACAAATGAATGAAATATCTTGTGCGTGTACGAGTATGTTGACACTAACTGAATGTTATTTAAAAGAGAATATGTCTGGTCCTTAATCAAATCTCAATACAAGATGGTATCATAACGTCAATGAAAATAAAAACACTTATCTTTTCTAAGCGTCAATAGCAAGTACGATTGGTAAGAACCAACCATTTTAATGCATCTCTGAGGTCCACTTCAGCTGCTGAAAGTCAAACCCTCTTGAGACGGCTGTTGTGGTTCTAGTAACCTTCTTGTAACCATAACAATGTACAACGCCAATCGTCTGGCTTGCAAACAGTAGAACATTGTAGAATATAAGTATCCTTCATGTGTTCCTGGTGTGAATGGAAAAATCCATCCCGAGGGCGTAGTGCAGCATAGGCGGTAACGAAGCTCGAGGGATGGATTTTTCCCCACCCACACCAGGAACACATGATATATACTTTTTCTTGTATATTTCTTTTCATTTAATTTAATGGTACCTAAGACAATAAACAAACAGCGCGACCTATTTCGTTATAGTAAAACCAGAGCGGAACGATATATCATAAAGAAATAGACCGCGCTGTTTGTTTATTGTTTATTTGTTCATTGTTTAAAGCACCATGTAATTAAATGAAATAAAACATGCAATAAAAAGTATGTATTAAATCCTTCCATAAGGGCTTCGTGCATTAAGATTGTGACTTGGCCACCACACCAGGCACACATGAAATGTACTTTTAAGATACACACGCATTTAATTGCTGGTTTTCTTTTATTAAACGCTCTTAGATCACATAAGTTCAACATCAAACGCAGTTTTAATGAGTCCGTACGATTGTCCGTAGAAACGCAAGAAATAACTGATAAATACATTGTAACAACTTAAGTCGTTAGAACAGAAAGGACGTTGCGCTCAATACTGGCGTCATATGATTCAACTACTTCGGTTACTAAAAACCTGATTAATTCACTAACTTTGATCACAAATTATAACTTTTTTCACCTGTAGATTTGTAATTTTCTTCCTTTTACATCTATTAAAGTTATACTTGTATTTGTTTTATTTGATCTTACTTTAAAACTTGTTTAAAACCCGCAAAACATGAAAAAACTGCCAGTAAGACGTAACAGATTTAAGACAAAAATGAGACAATAAGATGCAGATTAGCGTTTACGCGTTATTGTTATTTCGGGAAAGCACACAACAATGATGTAACATCCTTTCCGTTCATTGTAAACTAAGTTTGGTACGCAAAGGAACAACCGCTGACGAAAAAACTATCATAAAAAGAATCTTTAATTAATGGTAAGATATCATTTTGATAAATCGTCTTTGTTTTTAATGTTTAAATTTTGAAAGAATAATCGAAGCGCAGACAATATTTTTTTCAGCTTGTTTGCAAAGTTCAATAATCGGTCTTACTTTTGATAAAGATTTGGTAGAAAAATATTTACTCAAGCGCAATCTTAATGTCATTTGAAAATGTCTAGCCACGATGTAACGCACATGTAAAATCTAACAAAAACATTCGTTAATCTTTTTCGAGATAAAATTTTATGTTAAAAATGCATAATTGATATTTTTTATTATTACCGATGAAAAGTTCAAGATAAAAATATGTAATAAGGATAAAAATGTAGCCTCTTTTGTAGCATTTTCTTTTAGATAATTTCCATTTATAATGTCTAGCCACTATGTAACGCTTCGTGTTTTTGACGTTTTAACGTCGACGTAAGTGTTAAGTAAGTGTAAAGTTTAATTTATATCGTTTTGTTGTATTTCTTTTATTACAGTAAGGAAGTTAAGAATTCAAATTGTTATTATTCTGATAATTTAGTTACCCATCTTCCTTCTTTGTAGATTTTGGCACTAAACATTAAGCTTTGTGTCGTTTAACAAAAACCTAAAATCGTCTAAAATCTACGATGTTATCAACTCAAGTTAACAAAAAAGCAAATAATATAAATTGATCTATGTCAAATAAATGTTTGTTGTTGAACGATCTTGAAAATTTACTATAACAGAAAGAGGATAAAAGATACAGACAGCAGAAAATATAAACAACGGGTGAAGAATAATACATGTTTTAATTTATTATATATCATGCTATCAGGTTACGCTTTATGTTTCTTGGCGTGTACATCGGGATTAAAATTAATTTCACAAAATGGTTTATTTTTTTGCCTTATGCAGTTTAAATCAACCGCAGAATAGCGAAATATTACCGGTAAGATAAAACAGAGGATAAAGGGAATGTAGGTTAAAATGTTATGCTTAAAATATGACCAAGTATAACCTTATTAAGCAGTATAATATAACTAAACCCAAAATAACAGTGGCGAGATTATTGACGTTATCTGAAAGCTGATTTCGAGTCAAGAAATATAGAAATATGAAAGAAAAGAAACGGATGCGTATTTATTTAGAGAATATCAGAAACAGTTTAAACACAGCAAAACTGCCATAATCGAGAGAGAAAGGTAAAAATAATAATTTGGAAATAAAATTAAAACATCTAGATTAGTTCCGTTGTATACTACGCTTGCCGTTGCTTTAAAATACCCACATTTTACATTATAAAGTTTTGACGACGTCAGTGACGTTACCTAAATTAACGCCAGTATTGAGCGCCACGTCAAAGAGAATTTCTCCCAAACTAGGAATCGTATTACTCCGTTTTAACCTTACGCTAGAAACGCTATTTTTATATCGTTATAAACTGTTTGTATAGAATGTCAAGTGCTTAAAATTATCAGGAATGTGATTTAGCAACATTCCACGACACCCATAGTCCTCTCGTAATGATATATTTAGTTATTAACAATATTCTGATTTGTTGTCTCTGTTAACACGTACATAATGACACTTCAAATATACTGTTAAACAGTTGATATTTATTTTTGCTAGAAATTTATTCTGCACAAAAACAAAACAAAAATAATCTATATTTAATTTTGCAATTTAACGCGTTTGATAAAGTGGATAAAATTCTTTGTCTTTATTCTTGAGATTTGTCATAGGTACATACATGTACCCTTTAACGCGTTGCATGATTGTTCCATTTGTTTAAACGGTGTGCCTAGTATGCCATTTCCATTTATTAACACCTATTCCACTGCTAACTCTAGATATAACTCATAACAAGGTTTGAGAGAAATAAAACCAATAGCTATCTTTATATTCTATGCGCTAAACCTTATTTATCTGCTGCCATGTCATATATTGTCTTTAGTCTTACATGGTCCAATATTGAAACTATAACATTCTGTATATCGTGCGAAAGCTATTAGAAAAAGCCATCGATGAGCTAATAGGTTTATCCTGACGTATTAACCTTTAGCCATAGCCATTTGAAGCTGTAGCGATCGTTACAAAGAAACTACGTTCATGTTTTGCAACAGCATTTCTTACCTATGTTACTAATCTCGTCTACATTAGTCTAACTACATACATATTTATTGTTTTTGTATATTTTTAGGACTACCACACCAATCATGTGTGCCGCTATTTTATTAAAAATTCCATATAAGCTATCGTTTTCGGAACGGTATATGGTAACAATATACGGCAATTAGGCGGAATGTTTTGCAAATGTCACATCTAATACAGCTTAGTTACTACATTCGATAAATGGGCGGTAACAAGGGGTATTCACATTTCGCGATAAGGAATCGTGAACGTTGCCTACCATAGTAATTGCCATTTTGATTGCCATGCATATGAACTTACTGACATGTCTGCCCTTGACACGTGTATAGACGTCAAGGAGAAAACTATATAAACTAGATGCTGGGTTTACATAAACTAATATTTTATCATCAAAGCTTCTAGACCGAATACAATTTACTATTATTCTTCTTCTGATAAGATAGGCATTACTTTTGCTATGTACATATCTTATATTTCACTAAAGGTGGTGTAATTTGAAGCCACGCAACTCCGCTTTAGTTAAAAATGCATTGGGGTTAATTAATCTGAGAATGCATATAATATCCTGATTATTCCTGTAAGATGTATTACAATTTTAAACAAAGTATTATTATACCGTGGTGAATTTACATGCAAACTATAATTACTACGGCTAGACTACGGGCAAAACTACGGTTTACTACGGTCAACTTCGTGCAAGCTACGTTTAAAATGAGTATTTTAATTTATCTAATACAAATCTACCAAGTGCGTTGTTCAAATGTTAGGTGTAGCTTTTACCTTATGTAATTGAATCAGTAGTTGACATAAGTACGGGAAAAATTGAATTATTTTGGCGTTATTTAAATTACCACATAAGAAGGTCAGTATTTTCAGGTACTTTAACCCTAGTAAGTCTACGTTTAAGTACGTTTAACTACGTGTTAATACGTTCAAAGAGGACTACGTGTAACTACGTGCAAAATCGTAGATGTGACCACCCTTTTAAGGCGGGGTTGTAATCTAGAAAATATTGTTTGTTTCATTTTTTAATTTTACGCTGCCTCCCCACGGAACAAAACGCTTGGTACTTGTGCTTTTCCGTGTAGTTTTCCTTTTCAAGTACATATATACCTAGTTAAGCATGCGCTTACGTTCACACGTATAAAACGTTGATTACGTTTTAAAACATCGTTTTCTAACATAAAATAGAAGAGCAGGATGTTGTATGTATAATGTCAAACAAATGTATGTCGATTTTGTTACCCAAACGGTCCAAAAATAAAAAATAAAATGAATTTTATTTGTTAAGGCCATGCCAAATCGGAATTCTGTTAAGCGTCAACTCAAATTTGACAAACCTAGGTACCTATTCACAAAAACACACAAACCAAAAACGAGAACACAAATACTTTAAGACAGTAACAATGCATTATTTATCAGTAATATGAAAAACATTATCATAATATGAGACAAATCTAAATTGTTTATGAAAGGACTTCTTTCAGTATGACTTAAAACATATGGTGTCATATAAAATGTTTTTTACGTAAAATATGTTTTATGTTCTATTAATGTCACAGTTGTTTAAATATTGTTGCAACATATTTTTGTAAGTATGAAGTAATTGCGGAGTAAATCAATTA
>Ga0224511_10003642_pt1 | contig 11237 bp, 6 predicted proteins | sample SF_May12_sed_USG_2_FD_169988 | JGI IMG/M metagenome (GOLD analysis project Ga0224511, IMG submission 169988) | Sediment microbial communities from San Francisco Bay, California, United States - SF_May12_sed_USGS_8_1 | ecosystem: Environmental > Aquatic > Marine > Sediment | place: USA...
GGCAGAGCCTGCAATGGCCAGGGGAGCTTTTCTGGTGGAGAGTGGCCCACGTCCTGTTGGGGTTGATGTTCATTGTCAGCCTGGTTCTCCATTCCGGGGGCAAGCTGGGCGCCGGAGTGGCCTTCGCGCTGGTGGCCCTTTCCGCGGGCATATTCCTGACCGGCCTGTGGGGAATAGTTACCCAGGGGTGGATACCGGCCAGGATGACCCGGTCGCTGCAGGATCCGGTGTATAAGGACAAGATGCAGGATGATATCATCGGTATCATGAGGCTGATATCTCATGAACTGGAGGGGCGAAGCATACAGTTTGAGCGTGTATATCAGCGCCATATCCTGCCCGCCATATCCCTGACCCGCCCCACCGCCGCCCAGCAGCAGGCTTTTTACTATAGATACGACCCCACCTCCCAGGACGTAAACGCCGCATACAGGGACCTTGGCTCCCTGAGCCTGCACGAACAGGAGGTGTTCTACACCATGGCGGAAAAGGCGCTGGATATCATCGAGATAAGACGCAGCCAGGGATATCAGGCGTTATTGAACAACTGGCTGGACTGGCATATCGGGCTCACGTCCATAGCCTTCGCCGTGGCGCTTATGCATGTGCTGGCGTCGTATATCTACTAGGCGCCATCACGGCCTGCGCCCCACGGCCTTGAAAAACGAATAGAAGAAAGACCCTTGCGGAAGCCGTCCGCTTCGCTCCAGATCGGCGATCCCTTCATTCCATTCTTCCCGTTCCACATATCCCGCCGATAGGGCGCTCTCTCTTGCGGTGATGGTCATCGGCACGATGATCTGGTTCACCATCCCCTCCAGCAGCTTTTGGGCGCCAGCGTCCCCGTATACGATCCTCGGCTCGCAGCTCTCCACGTCAAATCCGGCGCCGCTCAATAGTGAATGCAACCTTCTTCCGATGAGCGGATCGTGGCCCAGGTCCTGCTGGACCCTGATCATGGCTCGCCACACTGTGGCCGAAGCCTCGCTCCAGGGGAACCATACGCACGCCTCGTGGTCCCCTTCGATCAGGGTGACAGTCCCCCCCGGTTTTAACAGGGGATACAGCCCCTTGAGCGCCTCCACCGGATCTGCGATATGCTCCAGCACGAAGCAGATGAATATGTGATCGAACGACTCATTCTTGAATGGAGGAGAGGTGACATCAGCCACCAAAAAATCCCCGCCGTCGGCGTGCTGGACAGCCGCCGCCACCGATCCGGCGGAAAAGTCCATGGAAACAATGCGGGCGCCCGGGTGGCGATGGCGCAGGATGGCGGTCTGGGCCCCCACTCCGCATCCGGCCTCCAGTATCAGCTCGCCGGGGGAGAATCGGGTTCCGGAATGGAGAATATCCTCGAGGATGGCTGCCTGCTCCACCAGGCGCTGAATCTCCCTTTCCGAATAGCCGTGGATATATCCGGACGGAGCGGATGTCATTTGGCCGAGGTTTGCTGGGTGATGGAGTATCCCTTGTTTTTCAGAAGCTGGACGACTCCCCTGTCCCCCACCAGATGCCCCGCGCCCACCACCACGAAAATGGTCTCCCCGCGGGCCGCCATGCGGGCGATATTGTCCGCCATTTCCGCATTGCGCAAGAAGAACATCTTTTCATAAACCGGCTCCATTTTCGGATCATCCTTCAGCGAGGCGAAAACCAGGTTTTCCATCAGGGGGGCGTTGCCGCTCTTCCATGCGAATATGATGGAGCCCACGCTGTCCCGTCTTTTGCTGGTGTCTGTGATGGTCATCATTATCAGGTTTTCCTGCAGGTCGTCGGCGAAGCCCGCCAACAGCTCCAGCTGCATCTCCATGCTCTCCAGCTCGGATATCTTCTTCCCCTCCTCGCTTGCCTTCTCCAGGAAATGCAGGTCGATCCCCAGGGTCGGGTCCAGCCCCACCTTGCGCATCTCCATCTCCTCCAGGGTGACGTACACGGCCCAGGGGCGCATCCGCCCCACCACCTGCATCATCATCTCGTTGCCGTCCAGATATTTCACAATCGCCTTTTGCGTTTCCTCGGAGATATGCTTGTCCAGCGAATCGCCATCGGAATAAAAACCCTTCATCAATAGCATTTGCTGGAGGGCCTGCTGGTCCTGGTTCTTGATATCCACTTCCACCACCAGGCGGGAGGATCGGTCGAAGGCCGCCATGATGGCCGGGTCCATAGGATAGAAGCTTTTGTCGGCGGTGTGGATGGAGCCCAGAAGATATATGGCGCCCCGGCCGTTGTCCGCCTTCCACATGAAGACTTTGTCCGCCGCCTGGCCGACGCCTGGGGATAAAAGATAAAGCGCCAGAAAAAGATATGCGCCGATACGTTTGATAAAACTCATCATCTCTTCGCTCCATTCATGGTTCGGGGCGCAACGTACACCCTTGAAGATATTATTATGAATCCTACTACGGGATCAAGATGTTCCGTCACTCCTGTCACGGCGGAGTGATCCTGTTGCCCATGATCATCTCCTCGCTTATGCCGATATGCGCCCGCATCCACCAGTGAAGCTTCTCGGCGATCCTCGCCCCCTCTTCGTCCTGCTTCACCGGGGCGCCGGTGGCCATGGAGTACAGGCCGTACACCTTCCGCATGTCGGCCAGAAGCATATATCCGCCGGAGACATACACGCGGCTCTGGCTGTCCCTGGGCAGGATGGCGGCGCGGGGGCCCAGGCCGAAGATCGACTTTCCCCATGCGGTATAAGGCTCCGTGGAGCCCACCAGATCCAGAATGGTCGGGATAAGGTCGAACTGGCTGGCCAGGGTGTCCAGCCTGCCGGTCAGCCCCACCCTGGGGGCGTGAAAAAGGCAGGGGATCTGGTACGACTCGCGCATGTTGTGGTTGGCGAAATATCGGGCGGTATGGTCCGCCGTGATGACAAACAGGGTGTTGTCGTAGTAATCGGATTTCTTGGCCATTTCGAAGAACCGGGAGAGAGCGTAATCGGAATAGCCCATGGAGTTTAGAAAATCGCTTTTTGGGGAGGGGAACCGGCTGTACTTGTCAAAATCCCCCGAAGGCAGCCGAAAGGGAAGATGGGACGACAGGGACATGATAACGGAGAAGAAGGGCTGTTTCATGCGGCTGAATTCCAGGTTGGCCCGCTCGAACATCGCCTCGTCATATACGCCCCAGATGCCATCGTAGGTTTTTCTGGATCGGGGGAAATCGTCCAGGCTGATATGCCTGGAAAAACCGAGCCTTCTGATCAACTTGTGGAACCCCATGGAGTCCGCCTCCCCCCCGTGGATGAAGAGGGTGTCGTAATCCATGGCGGCAAAAACCGATCCTATGGGCTTTAGCCTGGTCTGGAAGGAAAGTCCCCCGCCGCCGGCTATGATCGGGTTCCATGTGGGGAAGGAGCCCATCACCGCCAGGGTTCCCTCGAAGGTGCGCTGGGCGTTGGCGAAGCAGTTGTCCAGCAGCAGGCTCTCGTCGGCCAGCTTGTCGAAAAAAGGCCCCCCGGATGTCTTGCCACCATAGGCGGCCAGATATTTGGCGGTCCAGCTTTCCATGATGATCAGCACCACGTTCATCCCCTTGGCCCGGGAGTCGGGATGAGCGAAGCGGCGGTACAGCGGATAATTCTGATTCAGCAGTTCCTCGTCCGGTCCGATGATGGTCTTCAGGGTGTCCGCCCTCTCCTTCGGGGTCAGGTCCACATTGGCCGCCACACCTCCCCCCGTCCGGCTGAAGTCATACAGGGCCTGGAAGGTGGTGAACACCCCGTTCAGGCTCAGGTTCCCCATGGCCTCGTTGGCGCTCAAAAAAGCATGGGACACCCCCAGGGGCTTTAGCTGGAATCCTCCCCGGATAAAGATCACGGTCACCAGGGCCAGCAGCACAAAGCCGCCGACCTCCCTTTGCCATCCGGAGAAAAGGGCTGCCATGGGATTTATCCGGGGCAGGTCCTGCTCCATCCGCCGCCGCACCGGGGCCATCACCCATCGCCGATACGCCAGGGCGTATAGCGCCAGGGCCACCAGCATGGCCAGGGTGTCGGCCAAAAAGCCGGAGAAGCCCATCTTCGTCACCACCCCCACGCTCTGCCACGCGTACAGGATGTCGTAGGAGAGCCTGCGCTGGGTGTCCGCATAGAAATGTACATCCACGAACTGGTAGCCCAACAGGCCGATCTGCCACAGCAGCAACGCCCAGAGCAGCGGAACGATGATCCTGCGCGCCGCGGGCGCCCAGGGGAGCGCCGCCGGAAGGATGAACGGCAGGGCCATGGTGAAAGAAGTGGAGAGGTCGAACCTGATTCCACTGAAAAACGCCTGGATTACGGAAGCCGGATCCGCGATGAACAGCTGGTTGTACTTTATATAAAGGTACAGGCGCAGCAGCGACATCGGCAGGACGAAAAGGAGAACCGGCGCGAAGAAGGCCCGCAACCGCCAACCGAGATTCGGGCTAATCAACGAATCGATCCATAGGCGCCTCCCCGGAGGGGAGTTTGTGTTGTCCAAATCAAATCCACTTCCTCTATTGCAACATGGTGATGTGAGTAGTTATTATGTATCAACAGGCTGGGTGTTCAAGGGATTTATTAAATTGACCAAGACACATTGCGTTGCGCTTCTGGTCGCCATGATGCTGGTGGGCAGTATGTCGTCTTTCGCCCAGGCGGCCCAGACCCAGGAAACCACCCCCTTCGCCGAGGATACCCCCACCCAGACCGCGCCCTCCCATTCCACGCAATACCTGGGGCTAGGCCTGGCCGTCGGCTATTATCAGGTGCGGGACCACACTTTGCCAAATCCCCACCTCCACCAGGCTCCGATCATAGGGCTGGCCGTGGATTACGAATTGGAGAGCGGCCCCGCCCGTTATTCGGTCCACTTCGGTGGGGGATACTCGCGCCTGGCCGACGCCTATAACCTTTCCGCCATGGGCGCGGTGGCCCGGCTGCGGCTGGAGGCGATCACCCTGATGGATCATTACGGCCAGCGGAAGCAGTGGGCGCTATATGCGGGAGCCTTCCTGCGAGACTATGTGGATCTGGCCATGTACCCATTCATCGACGACGGGCATATTTACTGGATCAACGCCATAGGATTCGGCCCCACGGTGAGCCTGGAGAAGGAAGTCTGGGACAACGCCCGGGCCAGGCTCCAGTTCCGGGCGCCGGTGGTGGCCATGGTCTCCCGCCCGCCCGCCGATCGGTTCTATAACAACGACAAGGACAAGGCGGGCTACATCAGCGACAAGCTGTTCGAGAACATGGAACTGCGCACCATCGATGAGCATCTTTCCCTGGAGGGGGAGGCCAGCGTGCGGATGGCCCTGGCGGGGGGGTATTTCCAGACATTGGGCTATCGACTTTATTACACCAGCGATTCCTCCCCGGCCCAGACGCATATCCTTTCGCACACCATATTTCTGAGGCTTGGCGGACAATGGTGAAGCGCCGATGGAACAGACCGGGACTCGTTATCTTCATGGCCCTTCTTGTTTCCTCGTGCCTGGGGGACGTGAACATGAAGATCGGGTTCAACATGACACCCCAGCAACGCGACGACGGATGGGAGATATCCACCCCGGCGGCGGAAGGGCTGGATCCGGACGCTCTGGAGCTGGCATACCGCCGGTTCTTCTCCAGGGACGAGTTCCAGACGGCGTACAGCCTGCTGGTGATCCGCCATGGCAAGCTGGTGGCGGAAGGCTATTGCCGCGACCTGAAGGATATAGACCGGCTGAACAATATAAAGTCCGCCACCAAAAGCGTCACCTCCATGGTCACCGGCATCGCCATAAACGAAGGGCTGATTGGGGGAGTGAACGACCGGGTGTATGACTATATCCCGGAGTTTTTCGACAGCGATATTCGCAAAAGGGATATCACCATATACGACCTTCTGACCATGCGCTCCGGGCTTAAATGGGACAACGGAAAGGACAACTATGACTGGCTGGTGGACGAGCCGACCAGCAGCCTGCGCTATATGCTCTCCCGGGAGCTGGAATGGGCGCCGGGGACATACTTCAATTACAGCGACCTTAATCCGCATGTCATGAGCGGAGTGCTGCACCGGGTCACCGCCTTGCGCATGAGCACCTACGCTAGGGAAAAGCTGCTGGAACCGCTGGGGATCACCGATTTCTTCTGGGAGGAATACGGCCCCGACAAGATCACCCACGGCGCCTTCGGGCTATACCTCAAGCCGCGCGACTTCGCCAAACTTGGGCTTCTGGCCCTGGGCTGGGGCGACTATAAGGGAAAAAACATCGTTCCCACCAGCTGGATGGTCCGCTCCACCACCGCCCAGGCCAACCGCAACGAGGGGGGGTATGGATACTACTGGTGGATCCGGCCGGACTATAACGCCTTCGCCGCGTTGGGCCACGGAGGCCAGATTCTTTATGTCATGCCGGATCAGGACCTGCTGATGGTGATCACTGCAAATCCATACACCCACCAGGATCTGGTGGCCGTCAGTATCGACGACGCTGAGAAACTGGTCCAGATGATCGTGAACTCCATAAGGAACTGACGAGAACCGCGACAGGGCGTTCCCAGAATAAAGGGGGGGATGGGCGCCATGGCCCTGGCCGGGGCGAAATATCAATAAAAAACGCCGGAGCCCTTTGTCGGGGCCCCGGCGTCATGCGTTGGTCGATCAGTCTTCCTGGCTCATGCCGCCGTCAGGGTGTGGGGCCGCTCATCCTTCAGGTTCACAGCCAGCACCTTGGAAACTCCCTCTTCCTCCTGGGTCACTCCATACAGGCGGTCGGCGAAGGCCATGGTTTTCTGGTTGTGGGTTATGATGATGAACTGGGTCCTCTCCAGCATGTCGTTCAGCATATCGCGGAAGCGGCCGATATTGGCCTCGTCCAGCGGGGCGTCGATTTCGTCCAGCAGACAGAAGGGGGAGGGCTTGCTCATGAACACGGCGAAGAGCAGCGAAATGGCGGTCATCGCCTTTTCCCCGGCGGAAAGCAGCGTGATGCTCTGGTTCTTCTTTCCCGGTGGCTGGGCCATGATCTCCACTCCCGGCTCCGGCTTTCCTTCCTCCTCCACCAGGCGCATCTGGGCGTTGCCTCCGCCGAACAGACGCTTGAATATCTTCTCGAAATTCTCCGACACGGTCTTGAAGGTCTCCATGAACAGCTTGTTGGTGGTGGCGTTGAGGCTTTCTATCGTCTTGTGCAAGGTGGCGATGGAGGACTCCAGGTCGTCGCGCTGGGCGGAAAGGAAGGTGAAACGCTCCTCGATCTGCTCGAACTCCTCGATGGCGCTCATGTTCACATCCCCCATTCTCCCCAGCTGGCCCCGCAGGAAGACAAGCTTGGTCTCGTTGTCCCCCATATCAACCCCGTGAATGGAGGTGGAGGCCAGGTCTTCTGTTGGGATGTTGAAATCCACATCCGCCTTCTCCACCACGTTGCCCACGCGCATCTCCGCTTCCGATTTTTTCAGCGAGCTCTCCGACACATTGCCCCGCAGGCTCTCCAGCTTTTTGGCCAACTGGTCGATCTCCCCGGCCAGGGTCTGCCCCTGGGCGGCCAGCTCGTTGAGCTCATCGGTCTTTCCGGAGATCCGGCTGGTGATGGAGTCGATATCCCTGGCGATCCTGGCGTTCTCCGCCACAATGGACTCCATGGACCCCTTCATTTTCGTCTCCTTGGACTCTGAGTCGGCGATGGATTCCTTCAGCCGCTGCACCCGCACAATATCGGCGGCCTTGATATCCTCCAGGCGCTTGATGTCCAGCTGGACATGGGAGATCCTCCCCTTCAGCTCCGTGGTCTGCACTTCCTTGTCCTTGGCGCGGCTGGCGATTTCCTCCAGGGTGGCGCGGGCCTGGGCGATGCGGGAGCGGGCGGCCTCGTTGGCCTGGTCCATCTGCTCCTTGCTGGCCAGCCGGGCCTGGATCAGCCCGTTCTTCTCCGCCAGTTCGCCGGTCAGCTTCTCCTTTTCCCCGCGCAGTTGCTCCACCTCGGCCAACAGAGCCTGATGGGCGCCGCTTTCCCTTTTTATCTCCGCCTCGGCTTTCCGGATTTCGTTGGCCAGCCGCACAGTCTCCAGCTCCAGCTTGCGGGCCTGGGCCTGGCTTTGGGCCAGTTTTCCCTTCAGGGCCCCCATGGCCGCGGTCTTTTCTTCCTTGTTGGCGGCCAGGGCCACCTTCTCCTGGCCTTTGGCTTCCAGGGCCACCTGCAACTCCTCTATCATCCTCTTGCGGGAGACCAGCCCGGCCGCGCCAGACCCACCCGGCCCGCCGGTGACGAATCCGGTGCGGTCGATGACCTCGCCGTTGACGGTGACCAGGGTGAAGACACCGGGATGGGCGCGCCATATCTCCAGGGCGTTGTCGAATCCTTCCACCACCAGGGTGTCCGCCAGGGCTGCGGTCAGATGGCCCGATGTGGTCTGGTCCGCCTGGATGAAGTCGGAGGCCCGCCCCCGGATGGCCGGGTGCTGCGGCGCCGGGGCCTGCTCCCTGGCGGCGGCGGAGGCGGAAGACACCACGAATCCGGCGGAGCCCAGATCGCCCTGGTTGAGGGCGTCCACAGCTTTTTTAAGCCCCTCGAAGTCGTCCACCATCACCGCTTCCAGCCGTCCACCCAGGGCGGCGGCGACGGCGGTTTCCATTCCGGCGGGAGCGGTCACATGCTCGGCCACCAGGCCGGTGACCCCGGCGGCGGATTCCTTCCCACCCTGTTTTAGCTTCATCAAGGCCCGCACACCCTTGCCGTATCCTTCCATGTTGCGCTCCAGCTCCAGCAAGGATTCCAGCCGGGAGCGATCCGCGGCGATATTCTCCGACACCGCCCGCAGCTTTTCCGTGGCCTCGTTGATGGCGGTGGAAAGCTGTTCCATCTCCGCGGTGAGGATCTCCACGTTTTTATGTTCCGCCTCGCTCTCCGCGGCGCAGGAGTCGTGGGCCTGGCGGGCGGAGGCCAGCTTTTCGCTCTCCTCCTCCATGGCCTTGACCATGCGCCCCTCTTTCTCCCCGAGGCTGGCGATGCGGGAGACGGCCATCTCCACCTTGGTGTTCATGGCCGACTGCTGGTTCCTCAATGTGGAGACCTGTTCCATGAGCGCCATGGCGGCGGCGGCGCCGTCGGAAAGCTCCTTTTCCACGCCAGCCATGGCCTGCCTGGCGGCTTCCCTCTCCGCGATCAGCTCCGCGGCCTGGGCGGCCTTTTCCGCCAGAGCCGTTTCTATGGCGCCCAGCTCCTCTTTTTGGCGGAGGATGCAGGCGTCTCCATCTTCCATGCTCTTTTCCACCTGGATGATCTCCGCCTGGCCCAGCCCTCTTTTCTCATTCAGCTCATCCACCTGGGTGGAGAGGAACTGGCGATGCTGGTTGTTCTTTTCCATGGAAGACTCCATGGCGCCCTTCTCCTCCCGGATGGAGGAGATCTCCTTTTCCTGGCGGGCGATCTTTACATTGATAGTCTCCAGGTTGTTGCGGACGGCGGCCAGCTGGCTGGCGGTGGCCTCCTCCTGCTCCTTCAGGGCCCCCAGGGTGTTCTCCAGCCCCCGGATGGTGGAGTGCAGGCTTTGGTATTCACCGGCGTAGTGCAGCAGGGCGTGGTTTCTGACCTCGGCCTTGTATGTCTTGTACCGCTCCGCCTTTTTCGCCTGACGGTTCAGCGAGGAGCGCTGGCGCTCCAGCTCGGCGACTATGTCCTTGATCCGCAACAGGTTCTGCTGGCTCAGCTCCAGCTTGTTGCGGGCGGCGTTTCTGCGCTGTTTGTATTTCATTATCCCCGCCGCCTCGTCGATGAACACGCGGCGCTCCGCCGGCTTGGCGTTGATAAGGCGGGTCACCTGGCCCTGCTCGATGACAGACAGGGTCCTGGTGGAGACTCCCGTGTCCAGGAAGATATCCACAATATCCTTCAGTCGGCAGGGGACCTTGTTGATGTAATAATCAGAATCCCCGTTGCGATAATATTTGCGGGTGACGCTGATTTCCGGATATTCGGAATATGGCGCGGTGGACACGGCGCCGTTTTCGTTGGAAATGGTCATGGTCACTTCGGCGAATCCCGTGGGTTTTCGATGGGCAGAGCCGTTGAAGATGAAATCTTCCATCTTCGTGCCGCGCATCGCCTTGGCGGATTGCTCCCCCAGCACCCAGCGCATGGCGTCGGCGATGTTGCTTTTGCCGCACCCGTTGGGCCCCACAATGGCCGTGACGCCACTTTCGAACTCTATTTTGGTGTGATCAACAAAAGATTTGAAACCCCTGACTTCCAGGCTTTTAAAGAACATCCCCACTCCTTTCGGCAAAAAAAAGAAACCCAAGTTGAGGCTACGGAGCAGCCTTGCAATTACTATCCAAAAATATCGACAGATACATCATATTGTGTGGTTTACCACCACCGCCACAATATCCAGTATATGTTATCTATCGCCCAAATATTTCAATGGATGTATATTGCTAACTATGTAACCATCCTTCAACCTCAAAATCAACCTTTTTTCCTTCCTTGCCGAAAATTTCCAGCTTGCCTTTTTCCCCGGTTATATCTCCTATTCTGGTGGCCTCGATCTTCCCGGTTTTTATCAATCGCTCCAGCCTGGCCTCCCTGGCTGGCCGCACCGTGAACAACAGTTCATAATCTTCCCCCCCTGTCACCATCTTCTGCAGAACGGATTCCCTACTGTTTTTGCCGATGACCTTCCTGGCATCCTCCGAGATGGGGATTTTATCCAGCCATATCCGGCCTCCGGCGCCGGAGGCCTGGATCATGCGCCGAAAGTCGAGGGTCACTCCGTCGGAAACGTCGATCATGGCGCTGGGGATCTGGCGCTCCGCCAGCATCCGGCCCCATTCCAGCCTGGGGGTGGGGAGGATATGACGATGGATCAGGCGTTTTTGGCTTGGGGTGTACTTGCTTTTTCGTTCCGTCAACAGGTCCAGCCCCAGAGCCGACTCCCCCGGATGGCCCGTTATATAGACGGCGTCCCCGGGCCGGGCGCCGGAGCGGTCCACCCGGAATCCTTTTTTAACCTCTCCTAGCGCTGTGACGGTGAAGGAGAGGGCGGCGGCGGCGGAGACGTTGCCCCCGACGATGGGGGCGCCCACTTCTCGGGCGGCCTTTCCAGCGCCCCGCAGGTATGCCCCGATCCATCCCCGGTCCGCCTCGTGCAGGTTTATGGACAGCAGCAGCGCCAAGGGGCGGCCCCCCATGGCGGCGATATCGGAGACCGCCGTATGAACCGATTTGGCGCCGATATCCTCCGGAGCGGAGAGATCGCGCAGGAAATGGACCGCTTC
>Ga0224511_10003643_pt1 | contig 11237 bp, 6 predicted proteins | sample SF_May12_sed_USG_2_FD_169988 | JGI IMG/M metagenome (GOLD analysis project Ga0224511, IMG submission 169988) | Sediment microbial communities from San Francisco Bay, California, United States - SF_May12_sed_USGS_8_1 | ecosystem: Environmental > Aquatic > Marine > Sediment | place: USA...
GCTGTAAGACATACATGCCCTGTATTTAGTCATCCCTATTCTGACTGCCAAACTCAAGACAAAACAAACGACTCAATTCATAAGGCATAAAACAGTTAGGATAGCTCAGAGGGAAAATAAATGAATTTCATTGTTTGTCCTCTCGATGGCCCGGGTTTAATGCCCAGCCATGGCGGAGTATTCAAAGCAATTTTTCCCTGGGGGTCACCCTCTGCCAACCCGTCCTGAGCCAGCGTGGCAGACAATGGCTCAATCTCCCCTCAATGGCACCAAACAACCTGTGGCCATTGAGGAGGAAGACTGAGGTCCAACCAGGGACAGACGATGGCTGAAAGAAAAAAGAACCGTTGCTGGCGAAGGTGTAATTCATATGAGTTTTCATTCCTCTGTGGTTTTAACTATAAGAACCGGGTTCAACCCCTGAGTGGATCCCTGGCCGGGTGCCTGGGTGGGTCCCTGGGCGGGTCCCTGGGTGGATCCCTGGGTGGATCCCTGGCCGGGTGCCTGGGCGGGTCCCTGGCCGGATCCCTGGGTGGATCCCTGGCCGGGTCCCTGGGCGGGTGCCTGGGCGGGTCCCTGGGTGGGCCCCTGGGCGGGCCCCTGGCCGGGTGCCTGGCCGAATCCCTGGCTGGGTCCCTGGCCGGATCCCTGGCTGGATCTCTGGCCGGGTCCCTGATATTGTACTTGATTCTGACGGAACCCTGTCTTTCATAAACTCCACAGTGGCTGCGGATTGTGGGTTCAGAGAGGTTCACCCAAGGTGATAATAATTACAAAATCCTCTTATATTGCACCCTGGGAAACTCCATAAGCCATTAGCAAACCAACTTTCTGCAAACTGCTGGCAAAGCAGGGCGGGGAGATGACACCAGGCTACAGAACCAGCAATCAATATCAGTACCTAGAAGGGCAGCCTACCCATCAGCAGATTCCTAGCTGTCAGGGTATAGTGTTACCCATGAAGGATTCTCATTTATTAGTTCTACAAGCATGCTTTCGGTCAGTCGCAATAAAAGAACCTCGTTCGCAATCACACAAAGTGGTCGCAGTTAGAAAACTTAAGGACATTTTGATTGCATTGGAGTTGTCCTCTCGTTTCTGCTACATGCGAATGCGCCTATTGGTTCCCTTTGACTTACTGCTCTGTGATTGGGCGTTCACTATTGGGTGCATATGCGTGATCGGCTCTTTATGTCAGAAACAAAATTTTAGATGCATTTCCAGTTCCGTCGATCGAAACTGGAGTGAAAAGTGTGATTTTTTAAACCATGCACCTCAGCGGCATCTGAAAATGAATTAAGTCACACGAACAAACTCTGCGCCTATAATTGGGCATGCTAGTTCATAGATGGGAATACCAAGGTTATCGAGAAATGGTTGTTAAATCATTCTATGGACGCTTGCGTTTGCTCGCATCTTATTCCTGTTGCTGGAAACAAAATACACACTTTTAGGTTGTTAGACTCACATTATGAATCAATGGTCAATCTATGTTTCATCCCTGAAGGTCCACGTTGAGTGAGATAGAGGAAGGACAATTCCGGTGTACCTGAAACTGCACCGAAACCGCGAGCGCAACTGTATTTTTCCCTGGCTGATCGCACGCTGCCAACCTGTCCTGAGCCAGCGTGGCAGAAAATGACTCAATCTCCCCTAAGTGGCATCACACAACCCGTGGAACTCGGAAAGACAGGGCTACGTTCAACTTTAAACAGACAATGGGTGAATCAAAGTTTAGTTCTCCACCAACACATGTCTTACCGAACCCTTCAAGAACAATTATAGACTCGAAAGCCATAAAACATAAATATCCTTTATATAACATCATTTTACCTTATTATGTAAGGAGCTAATCAGAAACTGAGAGGAACGAGAGTACTTACTTGCACAGATACGAGATTTCTCATTCATTTCCGTGGGATCAACAAATCTGCAAGAGAGCAGATGTGTGAGAGCTTTGTGCATGTATTGAAGTTACCAAATGGTGGGGGACCGCTAACCTAAAGACTATTATGAACAAATGCATGGTTGCCATTCGGTGTTAACACAGCTTCAATGCTGGCGTCTTCTTCTCTCATATGACAGTGCTGCCGGGTTAGATAATTCTTTTCACCAGTTACGGCTCAGCATAGAACACCACATCTGGATCAATATCATCACTCCAGGTTGGAGGTCATTTGGAGGTCACATCACCCACCGGAGCTTGGCTACCCCGCCAACAGTGAGGCTTCGATGCTGGGGTATGAGGTTCGTGCAGTGACTGAAAGGAATGTCATTCAATGGTACATCGGCCAAGAGGAGTTTGTTCAATGAACTCGAATCCGTGCTGTCATTGATCATCAAGCTAGTAGAACCATGTGTGGGTTCGTATCACCATGCTAGAAAAATGGAGGTCCCAACCAGTGGATTAGGATCAATATCACGGTTGTAAAAGATCCACTGGTCCCTTTTCGTTAAGAGCAGCCGAATTTCTGTGGGTGAAGTGTAAACAAATGGCTTAGGTTGACCGACCTCCAACCTCCCAAGACCATCCGTTTAGTCTTGTAGCTGCTGCTACTGAATCAGCGGGTGCCCTGGTGGAGTGTGAGTTGGTCCGAGCAGGCTAACTTCCACTAGAAATTTCCCTCGTTCCCAGCTGTTACCTGCCTTGCCAGGGAACCCCCCGGATAACCGGATAACCAACTAACCCCCATACTCAGTAACAAGTGGGAAGTAAAGCCATGGAGAATGTGGTGTTCAGTTTCCACGCCAATATTTCTAGCGAACTTTCATCAGGTTCCTTGAAGCGCTGTTGCCTAGAGACAGATAACCAAAAGAAGCTCACATTACTTCTCCTGTCATCGTTTATACGATTCTCTTAGGAAACTAGCCCAAATTATGCGATGTACTTCCAAATAACCCACAAAACATTAATTTTTTTCCTCAAAAGCAATTTCATTGAGCATTTTGACAGAAGATAAGTAAAGAAGATGGCCAAGTGTTTAATTCACATCGTATTTTGTAACCCACCAATCGAGGACATTAACGAAATCATCTCTTGCACGCTTACATTCAGGGTTTATCATCATGAAATGGGAAACTGAATGGATCTCACTATCTGTCCCTCCTGTGGCCTGGGTTCAATTCCCAGCCATGGTGAGTATTGCATGGGCGTTCTCCATGGCTGATCGCACTCTGCCAACCCATCCTGAGCCAGCATGGTAGGAACTAGTTCAAACTTCCCTCAAAGGTGTCACACAACCTGTGGCTATTGAGAGGAAGGCTTAAGTTCAACCATGGATAGATAATGGCTGAATGAAAAAAATCAGTTTTTGAAACCGCGACTTTCGACACGAAAATCTGGGCTTTAAAAAAACTGATGTTTTTCCACTGTTCTCTTCATTTCATTATAGACTGTTGCGAGAGGGTTAAATGCAGCAGCATCAAAATATATAACAGACAAAATGACTCACTTGTAGATTTGATATTCTGTCGTTGCATTCTTGCACATCTTTGTGAAACCAATCCCCGCATTGATGTCACAGCACTGCGAAACGTTTCCACCGACTTTGAATGCGCTCTGACAAAATATCCCTGTCACAATTTCACCACCCACTACTGGAGTCTCTCCGAGAAACCAGACAGAGGCTGCGGATCCTCCGCATTGATTACCCTCCCGTACGACGCACTATAAAACAAAAACTGGATGAGACAGTAAGCCACTAGTTTGCTTATACGATCCATCATGGTGTGCCCCATTTTTTCACGACATTCCGTGAACGCTGCCCTGTCACTAATTTATTGCACTGGCAACGCGCCATACTGCCTGAGCATACGCGTTGAAATTTCCTCCCAGATTGAACTATTTATTCAAAAGGCTTCAGGATGAGGTGACTCGGGGCTAAATGTACGTTGATTCACTGCAGCACTTTTGGGGCGGCCAGCGCATTTGTCTTTCGATTTTCATTCAGCTGTAAACCCAACTTTCCGCACTTGGCTAGCATGTGACAAACCCAGTTAATTGAGATAGAACCCTCTTTTACCCAATGAGTGTGAGATTAGCTAGCTTAGCATAATCTCAATGCCCTGAGTGGAAATCAGTTAGAAACTTTGGCATGATTTCAAAGATGACAATTGCAACAATGGATAAATGCAATTAATCCGCACAATTTGAAAATCTGACTTGGTGCTTGAATCCGGCACGTTTCTAACATTTTGCATGGCTCTCCAGGAGGCATCATAAATCAATAGGATGGACTGCATGCTAAAATTTTCAGTTCCCTAGCGGGGAACGAAATTCTGGAATCTCTCGATTAGCATACCTTCTGAGGAACAAATTGCTTTTCGGAGACTGCAAGTTGAAACCAGCGGTTGTCTTGCAGTTTCGTAGAATCGGGCACATCTGGGAAGGTGCTTCTATACTGTTCTCGAAGTTCGATGACATCTTCACACTCCTCCTGACACAACGCAGCTAAAATAAACTAAAATAAATTAAAATGGTAATGAATGGTCTATTCGAAGTGGGTTTGTAGGCTTGCTACCAAGAGAAGACGGCTTGGACCCCAGTTCACGATGTGCCCTCATTGAGAGAATGAGTCCTCACATTTTTCCAAGCCCCTACCTCAGCAACAAGCCTCAGGCTTAGGAGATCCATTAAATAGGATGGCCAAGTGCCGAGTAGAATTTCAAATAAAAAAAATGCCGGAGATTATCCGAAAAAAATTGAAATTTTTTCAACAAACCACAGTTGGTGGTTGTTGCTGGCTTTAATGGCGCCAACAATCCAAGGTGTACCAATCACTGGCTTTCCATGGTTCGCACCGGTCCATACCGGGGGACTTCGCATTGGTTCATTTGATTCTGAAGTGGGTCCAAAACGACTGTGAATATTTGTAATCCTATTAATAAACCAAGAAATTTCATCATCAGGAAAGTTGCATACCATATTTGTATTAAAATTCAGCAGCTATTTAGCACACGGATACTGTACAGCACAAGCTTATACCTCCACAACCAATAGACTGCTTTAAAAGGCGCAAACCGTTGCAAACTAGGCGTTTCCATGGTGCGCATCGCCACTGAGTGCAAACCACTGGGCGCGCACCGAGTTAGTCCGAATGAGTGCGAACCGGTTTTGATTCCATGGCTCGCACTGAGTGTTCGATCGGACCTGTGCGAACCATGGAAAGCCAGTGAATAACCATGAAATATCAGAGCACCTGCAGATTCAATAAGTCTATTCATGTGATTTCGGCAGTCATAATTAGAGCGTTTCAGTTGCAATCACGCGAGCAACACATTCGCTGTCAGAAAACTGTCGATCGGATCAGAGTTGTCATCTCTCGACTTTAGCTTATCGGTTAGAGCCAAACAAGGATTCGCGATTATTTTTCCCAGCGTAGTAATCAGGTCTCTTTAGGGTAACCTTGACATTTACCTAGACTACCATGCTAACGCCTACTTTCAGTCGCGGAGTTCTGTTCGCACCATTTCGGTTCAAGGCCGCAACTGAAGGTGAAAGAAGCTTTCTTAATTTTTGCGCTTTTCAGTCACGCTCTGGAACAATTGAGCGGAGCATGCGACTGAAATCGTTACTAAAGAGCAGACCATGTGGGCATTCATTGCTCATTATCCGCTGTGCGGCAGCTGTCTCTTTCCGCAGCGAACCAGGTAAAGTCAGCTGGAGCCTCAGCCAATAGAAAACGGCAAGAAACATTCACATACCTGGCACGACCAGAATCAGACAAGCCGACAGAATACAGTTCATCTCCACCATGCTGTGATTCCCCAAATAAACTTTTCTCGTGTCAGTCATCTCTCTGTTTGTTCATTGATCCATTAAATTAAAACTCCACTGAGTGCTGATCTGCTAATTCTATGATGCAGCTCATCACAAGCGTAACAACTTAATGATTTTATGTCACTCAAATTGACATTAATCGGAACTAAAATAATTCAAGGGCTTTAAGTTTGTTGAATTCGGACAATATAAATCAAATATGAAACCAAACTGAAATTTAAATGTCTTTGATACTTGGAGGCGGTTGATGCAACATTTTAGGACGATGGTTTGCGCAGCGTGGCTCCGCACCCTAGTAGAATAAACTTACCTCCGAACACAGCCACTGGGACCTTGAACTCAGGTTCTCTTGTTTCTGGTTGCCATAGAATTACCTTCTCTATAAGGCACACCAGTGGACGCTTATAAAGACGCGCGCAGTAAGCGCTCACTGGAAGGTCATTGTATGGGTCATTATCCTAAAATCATTGGTCTTGTTACGTCACATAATCCGCAATTTTTTCGTTATTGTTTTGCGAATTTGCCATCTTATGGCAGGCCATCAAACCATGACATGTTGATAACCTTGGCCGTTTATGAACTAGTGCACCCACTTTCAGACACAGGATTATGTTTCCACGATTGGATTCACTTCCGGTCACAGCCGAGGCGAGTGTATATAGTTTGTAAAAATTGCGGCTGTGGGGTCTAGTTAATGAATGAAAGCTTGTAAATCCAATAATGTCTGCTGATACAGGTAGGGTAAATGGCCTGTTAATGATTTTATTACAGGACAGAACTACCATCACACAATAAAAAAATGGTTTGCGGATTAAACTGCGAATTTCATACATTGAGTTGGATGTGAATCGGGAATCAGTCCGTAGTGAAAGGCTGACCCCGTGAACAGTCTCAATGAACTCGCTGTAAATTTCATATAAACCATAGATAACTCTGTCAAATGAATGGATGCTGGATGTTGGAATAATTTCTCTTTAACATAAAAAGAGCCAGTGATATAACTTAAATGATTCCTGGGTGGCTTGCTTCTATTTGTGATGTCACGAGTGACAGCCAGCTTCTTGACCTTATGATTGGCAATTGTTGATCCAGAATATTCCTATCGAAGTACCATAGCTTATGATACGGTTCTCCTGATGGATATCCTGCATTCTGATACGGGATCATCATATTATGACACGATATGATATGATGTGTTATGAAATAATATGGCATGATATGATGCAATACGATACAATATGAAACAATATGACATGATAGTATCTGTCATGAAAATTCTAATTCTTCATGACTTTGAGTACCAGAAGCAAATCGTATAGTTGGATAGTAGCATGAGTGACCTTTGAATTTGTCCTTCACTTTGTTGGTAAGTAGCTGTTTGCTTTCGGCTTTACCAGGAGTACGAATATTCTATTGTAACTAGATGTTGCGACGACATCTGCAAAGAGTATGCAGTGATTTTATCAAATTGTACTAGACATAAAACAACACCTGAGACTGCCCCTGTGTTGAACTCAAAAGGTTGGCGATGTGTTTCGACTAAATTACAATTTTTGTCAGAAAACAAAGCTAAAGAGATCAATATATTCAAGTTATTTTCTGGAAATTGTCACATAGAAAAACTTGTATTAATGCACTTTTTCTCATCTCCATGACAGGGCAGCTGTCAGGAGTGGCAGACAACTGGCCTACTGACTTCCAGTCTCAGTCACTCCCAAGGTGTGTCATTAGGAGACCCCTCTCTTGCACCCACGTGCCCCATAGAGAAGGAACTTTATGGGAGGGCCTCCTTTATTTAATGTTGGGATCCGAAACCACTAATGGCGGTCAACAGTACCATGACTGGCTGAGGACACCCCGGCTTCCAATCCTGATTACAACCTATTTCAACCTATGTTGTACTCATTCTACTGCCAAATGGACAAGAGTTGGGTACTTACTCCCCGAATCTATGGGATTTTTTCAGAAATTGCGCGGAAATTCCCACCAACTCACTGTCTGTCAGTGCCACTATGGAATTTTTTGGAATCAACTGCTTTGACTGGTTCAATACACCAGCGAAGGGGATTCAGAGGGTAAGGTAGACCCACATAGTGATGGGGACAACTAGGTATTGGGCAGAGCAGTTCATTTAATGGACCAGTATCAGTTCAGATCCAGACCTTAATGCTTATTATCTTTGAGTAGTCCAGCATCTGCATTACTTGGCTCATCTGTTACTGAAATGTGAACAGTAATAACTGAACACCTTAGTAGTAGAACGTTGTACTTGCAACCACGATGACCTGGTTGCAAATCCTGATCATGACAAGCTTCTATTATGAATGTGGGCTGCGCACACTAATTGCGCTTGAAGGCGAGCAAGCCTGATTTTGATTCAGAACTTTGGCCCTGCTCCACACTGAGTGTTAGCTGGTGGGAGAAATGTGTTTCGAACTGCCAGCTGAAAGCTTCAAAAGGATGCCATAGCACAAAAGCCTCTTGTTTAGTTAAGCTGTGGATTTATCTGATACGGAGCGGCGTGCATTCTTTTACAGAAAAAACACCTCTTTGGCCACCCAAAGAACCACACCAAACCAGGGGTGAGCTATAACCTACCTTCTAAGGTTCTCCTCTCCGCATGTAGCAGTGTCCGTTATCTTCCATTGCTTCAGGGTTCTCTGGTTCATTCAGGAAGCATCTCCCGAGTTCATAGCGAAATCCTGTACATGACTGCCCTGGTCGCCCGTTACACAGAGCTGCGCAGTGAACGACATTCCTAGCTGATACCGGTATTGTCTTACCACACTTAGGTCCTACCGGCTGCGGCTTCTTAGCTGGTCTATCTGCGAGAAAAAAGGCCTTACAAGTAAATCACTAAACTATGAAGACGAAATAGAAAGGTTATTACCCCTCGAAGGAAACGTAACGTAGTTAGTTTCTGAGAAGGGGTCTAGTTCAACACGGGTGCCAATACCAGCCAATGCTAAGCCTTTCGCAAAATGTACCTGGCTACAGCGGCGCGTGCCCCAATGTCCGATGTACGGAGTGGCTAGGAAAACGAATTACGCTACACTTGGGGCAGCGCGCGAGCGGATAGATCCCGCGCATCGTGGCATTAGGTTGGTGTGCCGTTAGTGCCTGCTTGCTCAAGGTAGGTCCAACACCAATGTGAGCCAGTCAGCAGTTGTTGCGAAGTTCGTTATGTTCACGTAAAAAATTCTTCGCGCGTGCTAAATTTGCAAATTCAGCCAGCGGCCTTCTCCCCTAGGGGTCCCTGATAGCTGTACGAATGCAGCACCGTTGCTACCGACGGCCGATGGTAACAACAGTCTGAGTTAGAGGTCAAGGACTAGAACCAATTGGCTAAAGCCTGCGGGCTCAAGCAAAGGCCGCGCGTGCGCAGTTTGACATTTCCGACTGTTCGCTTTCATAGCGGTTTCGCTTTGCGTGTTAGCTTGTGCTGGCCCCGTAGTTTCCTTCGATGGGGTGCTCTCTTGTCATACACTGCCAGTGGTGCCCACTGTTCCTTTAGGGGGTAGTTGCTTGGTGTATAAATATTACACTGAGGCCCTCATGCCTGACCGCTGATAAAAACGTATTTAATAGTTTCTCAATCTGCGAAACTATTGGATCATTTCACCAGTGACTGATCACGCTATGAAGACTATATAAGCTAATGCTCAGACATAAGATATTGCGCAATATTGCAATAAATCCAGTAAAAATGGAAATGAAATTTTCCTTGACCGATCGCAATGACTTTCACCGAGTCAGCGAGCACCCTTCATCTTCTTGGTGTCTTGCAAGAATCAGCTAGATACACGCTCTCCAGAAGGAGACACGTTCGACGGCAGCCTCTGTTGCAACAGCCAGGTCTTCAAAGCTGCAGCGTGCATGGGGCATTGTAGCGTGAGAGAAGATGCTCCATAGTCTGAACTTGACCACAGTCACAGGCATCATTAGAGCAACTGTTCCAGCTTTTGAGTAGTGATCGGCATCTTCCTGATGGACCGGCAGGCCATCGGAGATCCTTTCCCGCCTCACATTCTTATGATTGTATGATGCCTTGACTGGTCCGCGTCCTGAATATGCCATTTTTGCTCCACCAAGAACCCTGGCAGTCTGGAACTAACCCCGGCCAAATCCAGTTTATACCATATCAACCCTGGCCAGGTCTGGTCGCTCCCCCAAGGCTGCATTGTCCCCTTGAAATCCAAACCCCAATTGAGCGTAATTTTCACCTTAGTGACTGGGAAAATTACTTACTCAGTTCACATTGCCGCCCTTTGAATTCTTTTGGACATTTACAGGCAAACGCATTCTCAAAGTTGTAGCAGGTTCCACCATTCAGACAGGGGTTCGACTCGCACTCATTGATGGTGTCTGTGAATGAAAAATAACTGCATAATGTGTATATAGTAAGCTGGTAGAGCTGCTTACGTCCCACATCGCTACAAGCTGGCTATACCTGGTGTTATCGAGACCCAATGGACCAACTCTGGTAAAACGAAACTGAAAGATCGGAAGTGGGAACATAATTTTGCATACAGGGTAGACTATATAAGGTTCTTGGACACTGTCCACGAAGACCTGGTAGCTTGACAAACACCGGCAGGTCGTCTGAAGGGAACCAGAGTCCCGCCAGGCCTCCTGATACCTAGAGACGCGCCGCATTAGAAAATACTGAAGGACTGAAGCATCATATCCTGGGACAAGGCGAGTTTTACTGCTGCTGATTGTGAGAACTGGCGCAGAGTATGAAAGATGTGATGGTAAAAATCATGAGCACCAGAGTGTCACGTGTAGTGACATGTGACAGTCTGGACAATAGGAATTACCTCCCTTTGATAGGGCTCAAGATTAGAGCCTTTACCATTCAGTAATGAGTATTGTTTGAGTGCATTGTGGTTACACAATGGCCTTAGCAGAATTGCATAGATTATCCAAGAGAATGGTTTTGGGAACTCGGCTAGCTGGTCGCCTGCTCGTTTGCTTAGTTATTGAATAAAGTTGCTATATGTTTGTCAGCCACTCGAAGACTGTATATCTATAACATATGGACCCTATGGGGCAGTGGAGACATGCATCGCAAACTGCCTCAACAAGGATTGCAATGCATCACCAGACAGTCCACGGGGAGTAGGCAAATAAGTAAGCATGCAAAAGTGGACTATCAGTAAAGCGGTAGATCGCTGGGCCTGAGTCAAGCATCAGTATATAATATTATTTAGGCAGGAATATGGGATGCTAGGGGCATCACACCGTCAAGGAAGGGCTTCATAGCTTCAATGAAAGTAACAATCGGGTATTAGGCCTTAAATTCTGAGTCCCTGGTTATTTTCATCTGTGGGTTCAGTAGGTACTGCGAGATTTTACCGCTGAAAGACCAGACCGCTGAGAGCCTTGCCGATGTTTGCCGTGTTTGTGAATCAATTCGTAACGCGGTACGGTGTCTGTGAAAAGCTACTGTCTGATC
>Ga0224511_10003645_pt1 | contig 11234 bp, 4 predicted proteins | sample SF_May12_sed_USG_2_FD_169988 | JGI IMG/M metagenome (GOLD analysis project Ga0224511, IMG submission 169988) | Sediment microbial communities from San Francisco Bay, California, United States - SF_May12_sed_USGS_8_1 | ecosystem: Environmental > Aquatic > Marine > Sediment | place: USA...
TTCCCAGGGGTGTTGGCTGCTGGGAAGTTGTCTTCCCAGGGGTGTTGACTGCTGGGCAGTTGTTTTCCCAGGGGTGTTGGCTGCTGGGCAGTTGTGAATCTAGTGGTAATAAGTTTTGCCACCAAGCAAACTTGTGCCCAGAATTTGAAAAACACATTTGGATTGAAATATTCAATCTTCTGATGAAAAAGTTTATTAAATAAAGTTGTTTTTTTTTCATTGGAAGGTTTTTTATTGAGTATTTTTAAACTTTGGTGCATAGAAGAATTTCTGTATGAAGTATTCTGGATCGCAGGAAACAAATCTGTTTTAGTGCCTTCACTGAGTGAACAGTTGACATCTGTACAGACGTGTATAGGCGAACTTACCACCACACCAGAAGCTGCTCGAAACCAGACTCTATCAGGCCTTATTGATTTGGTATGTAACTGTTGATATAGATATGTGATTATTAATCGGCAATCTGCTCATGTAATCTGACTCTAGGTCACTTAGAGCTATCATCAAAATAAAAAGTAGCGGGATTGCTCAGTTGGTAAAAGCGCTGGGCTTGCAACCATGAGAACCTGGCTGTGAGTATCATCTCCTCACATTTATCTTAGCTCCTACCGCTCCAACAAGACTCAGGCTTAAAAGGTCTGTTAAATAGGATGATCAATTGCCCGAGTAGAAAAAAGAAAATGCATTGTGGTGTGAAGAGAGGACAACTTCAAATTGGTTCAGTTCAACTTTGTGATGGCATCTACTGATTTCGAAAGACTGCTGTCTCTAATGAAGCTATACGCCTTGGCGAGATTGATATAGTGCAAGATGCCTAACTTCCATAACTTGAAGCTAACTTAAGCAGCATAGACCATAGAATCCCAAGGTTGATACCAAACCACTTCAACTGGTTGCTGTAATGCATCCAAGACTTGACTGAGTATACCAATACCAAGTCTATATTACAGCTGCCCCAACAAATGAAAACTACATATGGGCCTTTAATAGAGTCAAACAAGGGCTTTAAATACTAGTGCCTACTGCCATAGTTATCAAAAGAAGATAACTCTTTCCCCATTATATTTGGTATGGTATGTAAATCGAGAGAAGACAATTGCTGGCTCAACAATCTAATGCCCAGATGAGCCCGTGCTATCTCTATATCTTCACTGTTTATTAGATGAAGGAATAAATGTGTAATATATTTATAGCTTCCATAGTCTTTACCTTATTATTGCCTCTAGGTTGAGGCTGAGAAGTGAGCACTGCAAGAGGAATTATACTCGTGACATAGTCCTCTATGTTCATGAGAAAAACCTTCCTTTAGTCCATTTGATATTTCGTGAACGAATTGTAACCTATGTAGAGTTTGCTGTGCCAGATTAGACCATTGAGCTTGGCGAGATCAGTCGTTCTATTTTTCTTGACTGTTGTTTTTACCAGCCAACCCTGAACTTGTTTTTAGGTCAGTAATGCAGTTAGACTGATTGCTGATAAACAGTCCGATACATTAACTGAGCTTACTGTACTGCCGGTGCATCTGATGATCTGCCCCGCTGCGATACGTCTGCTGAAAATCATCAACTTTCGATTCCAACCACGAGGACTCACGGCTAATCTGGAGGAGCCAGCTGTACTGTTTCCTAGCTGGGATCCAGATGGGCTGCTCAGACGAGTTCACGAGGCACTTACAGCCCTCACCGGTGAGGCATTTTAAGGTTGCATCCCTCACCAGTAAAGCCTTTTAAGGTTACAGCCGTCCCCGATAGAGCCTTTATGGGTTACAGCCCTCACCAGTAAGGCCTTTATAGGTTACAGCCCTCACCGGTAAGCCCTCGTTAGGCTACTGCTCTCATCGGTGAGGTCTTTATGGGTTACAGCCCTAAGCTGGTTTTTATGAGCGGCCTTTGGGAATATTTCAGCCAACTAGTGCTGAACTCCCTCTGAAATATAGTCACCTTGGTTTCCACACATGGTACACATCTAGTCTGACTTTTAGAGCATACCAAACGGTACCGTCACGTGTAATGGCCACAATATTTTGCCTTATGTAAAATTCTTTTAAACGGAATGTTGCCGAAAAGACGGTTTTCGAGGCCATATTTTGTATAAAGGGTCTCCGTATAAAAAACTAGCAAATGCATAAACAGCTCACGGCCTCACATGGTCACACTCATTTCCTAATCAAGCTTTAGTAATTATCCAATACTTTACATCCCCTGAATTAAGCAATTACATTACCCACCTATTACACAAACTACCACCCCAGTACACACTGTTTAGTCAACGATGAGTAATGATTGTTATCAGTAGGCTTCTGTTTGGAAACAAGTTCGAAACACTGCGAAATGTAACAGTCATTAAATGGATAGAATAGTTTGCCTATTCACTGCCTATTGTAGCAGACTTAGAGCGATCTTAGATAAATCATTGAGTATGGGTAACAAAAATTGAATGAGTGCAATTATAGCATGAAAGATTATACTATGAAAACACTGCTGCTGCGATAACATACGTGCGCTGTCCTTCTTTGATGGGACCTCGGCTGCGTAATAGTGGCTGGTCGGTGCAATATGCAATGAACCGTTAAGCCATCCAGCTAATGCTAACTCTAAGGACATCTCAAGCTCCGCTTTCCATAATTCATACGAAGCTTTTTTGGTGATAACATGATAGCTCAGTGGTAGAGCACTGGGCTTGCAACCATGAAAACCTGGCTTCAAATCCCAGTCACGGTGGGCTCTTATTGTGAGTATGAACCTTGATGTAAAAAAGACCCCTGGTCTTATTAAGTTATCCGTGTATAAGAAAATTATCCTAACTAGCTCAAAACAAAAACAAGCCTTGCTATGAGGTGGAGCATTGATACTGACCTGCTTTTGGTGTTCCATGCTAAGCCGTGACAGATGAAAGGACAAACTATCTAACACGGTGGCTGGAGTATAACAGTGAAAATAAGATATGAGAGAAACAGTTGGGTATACAACCCCTTTTAGCAATATATTTTCGCAGAAGCCAAGCGGTAGGAAAAATTTTGCGGCCTGTCTTTTTGTAGCTACACTTTGGAAAAAGATCTGCATTGGAAGTGTCAACTCATCAAGTAAATAACTGTTTCCTTCCTATAGCAGTGAACATATAAAAAGATCTGCATACAGCTAAACCCTGGTTCACTTGCAGTATGTATTGTTTGTAGAGTTGTATATAAAAGAAGCGATATGGCCTTTACTGTCCGAGGTCCTCCCGATGTCTCAATCCTGCATTCTAACCATTCTTGATCTGGTAAGTGGCAAAGCTCTCCAATATATAGAATACAGTCATTGCCTATACAAGAAAGCAGTTTATTGGTGAGTCATGTACCACGAGCTGAGGGTCGAATCCCAGGAAAGGCAACAGTCAATGGTCATAACAGGAAGGCCATTTTATCTTGACTCTCTCCTGTGCTCGGCCATTTCTGGCGGGAAGCCAATTTACCACCTGGTACATGTACATCGAATAATTACGTAGAGTATGGACAAGTAAAATAAAAATAGGTAATACTTGATCACCTCTAAGCCCTGGTCAATGCATAGCCTTGAGAACAGCCTTCGTCTGGTCTCATTGTGCTGTTATGTGCATATTACACATAGTAGATATATGTTTGTTGACGTATCTAGACACTCTTCAAATCTATTTGGAGGTTTACACCATAGAAATAAAATCCCTTAGATATTCTCTGTCTATGGTTATCAGTCACTTTTTTCCCACGCAGAAGGCCAAAGAAGGTCGCTATTATCCACTCAAGATGTCCGATTTAACACAAGCTATCCAACGGTTTATGCTACATACGTTCATATTTTAGCTATCTCTGACCTATCATTCAGCCGATGTGCAGTTGAATGTTTCGGATTCGGGAGTACAGGGGCTGTGGGGGAATGATGCGAGGCGTATTTTCCTTACCAGAATTGGATTTCATCAAATCGGCATGATCCTTCACTTCAACAGAACCAGACAGAATGAGTAAGCAATAGTACTGTGAAACCCCATAGTTACCAGCCACACATTTTTCTCGTATGATAACCTCTTGACTGTTATGGTGAAGCCGCTGAGTTAGATACTCTTTTACACCAGTTACGGCTTAGCATGGAGCACCGCTAGGCATTTCAGTAGCTACCAATGGATTAAGTTAGGATCACCCCCATAGTTGTTAAAAATCCACCTCTCCTCTCTTGTGAGTGAGTAGTCGTGTTCAGGGCGGGTGATGTGTATAAACATGGGTCAGGTTGACTGACCCCCTATCTCCCCGGACTTCAGCCCAAATTTCCACACTGATTCAACTAGTGGGCTCTCGTGTAGAGTCGAGTTGACCCCTAGGCATGATCATTCTAAATTACGCGAGAACCCACTCAGGCTCATAGCTTCACTAGAAGATGCACCATCGTCTTGAGAGACCAACCACGAAAATCAACCCGTGTCACTTCAATCTTCTTCTTACTTCTGGTCTAAATGGCAAAGATTTATCATCCAATATGCGATTCACCGTTCACAGTAGTAGCTGCAACCAGAGAATAGAACCTCACTATAATTACTATAGTTTATCCTATTTAAAATCTAAACATATATTTACTTCAGGCAGGTACAGGTAAATACATATATACGTTATGTACTGACCAGAAAATACTTCTTGAAACAATAATCCAAAGTATCGGTACAATTACATGACATATTTTCACCTGTCGCTGCCTGAATATATGTTGGATTTTAAATCAGATAGACTACTAAATGCCTCTATGCTATGATCACCTACAGGGAAACCGCGGAAGCTTCGCCATACCATAGTCATCAGCTTTATCTGAAGAGAGATGGGTGGCACTTATTAAGCCAGGGGTGAGCTAGAGCATATCAGATACACCGAATACATGACACACTTCTAATCACGGAAGCCAGCCTTTCAATGGCTCTTCAGTAAACAGATAGAACACTTAATACCATATAATATATACACATTCAGTGGCAAAATAAGGTGTCAGATTTGGCACATTAAGAAGTGAGCCCGCGCGTTTGACTGCTTATTAAAAAATTAAGCTGGCTGGAAACAGTTATACGCCGAGATGGATTAGCTGTGCGAATGAATGCCAAACAGTGAGCTTAAAACTAATCAATGATTTCAGGATGTGTCGCCATTGAATAGATCATTATTGACATTGTAGGTCCTTAAACCGATTAAAAACTATTAAATAGGATGTTTAAACCTGGTCGTCTGCCCCCGTAATGAATTTAACCTATCATAATATGTACGTTATTTGGGACGCGTAAAACTCCTTGATTCTATTGGTATCGGATTTATAAATCTTCCCTTCATTGATTCCAGATTTTATTGAAAATCCTTACATCATCAAATAATTAAATAATCAAATAATTAAAATAACATTAGGAAAGTCATCAATTCAGCTGAATAAAGTCTAAGCACCCTTCACCGATGCTGTCGAGTGAACACCCTTAATATCACAATGCTGTCAGCATACTATATTGGCACTCGGCCATGCTAGATTTAACTATTAAGTACTCTGAATCCTGCTTGTAAATCATTCCGTATTGGAAATTAGTTCTTGTCCCTAATGCACCGACAGTCCAAGTTGATTCATTGAATAAGCGTCTTCATACATGACACTGCTCCAGGTGTCGGGCACACCGAGTCCCACGTTGCCTTATGGAATTGGCGGTATGCTATTTTCATGAGCAGCGATTTCTGCACCGCTATAGGTTTTAAGTGCACAACCCACACATATTTCAAGATCGGAACACGACAGCCCAGCCCGCCTTCCACAACCTCGTTTTCTGCACATTTCTACACCAAGACAGCTAAAAAGTACTTATAGTGCATCAGCTCAATCAGGAAGCCCTGAGCTAATCAGTCATCTACTATAGATAGTTCAGGTTATGGATTGCGAGCTAACTATCCCGGACCGTGGGTGTGTGTGGCATGGGTGTTATGGCATATCTCATCTTAACGGGTCACCATTAAACTGAACCTAAGGCCAAGTTCGCTGTCAGGCCCAAGTGCGCGGGTCAATCCAGGGTAGCAGAATGTGTTTGTTGTGTATTGATTGATTAGGATAGGCCTACGATTAGCCAAGTAACTCGGTATAGGTACGCAATGCTTCCTGTATACTGTAATAGTCCTTCCTACATCGTACCAGCATAGGCAGAAAACTCGTCTAGTGCCACTGAAAGTGTTCTACACACGCGCTTTGAGTTTTGGTGGCAAGGCAATACTTAATAATCTGATTTGTGACCTCCATGTTAGTGTACAAAATGTTCCCTGAGCTATTCACACCCTAGTTTGTTTGGCATATAGGAAGATAACTCTGGCTTGGACTCAGAATTACTGTGCCTGTTGAATCAGTTGTTCGTAGAACAACGAGTTGTGGGTCAGTGATGGTAGCAGAAAGGGGATCTACCCTTTATGCATTCTGCATCAAGCTCCGACCAAATCTCCCAAAGTCCCCATTACCATGTACCGGGGATAAAGACCCAAGGTGTAAATGCAGAGAGCTCAACAGAGTAAAAGAAGGCTTTGGTGTCAACAAGCTGCACCCTATCTGAATGTTGGACTATTGTTCAGGTTACTGTTGGATCCACGTGGCTATTGAAATTATCAACCAACACAGCTCGCATATAATTGTCACATCAGGCGTCCAAATTAAAATCAGTTAAGAAATTGCAAAGGTGACACTCGTTTTGCATGCGAGCATAAAATCAAATTCCACATTATTACATCATCAAATTCTCATGCCAGGTGGCATAGATATTATGACTCTCTTGTTATTGACCGACTCAAACTAGAGTCATTTTTATCACGCGCATCAACTCTGACGAAAAAGGTGGGCATAATAGAAAGTTCGGTGTTCTTCTAGTTGAATTGAACATGAGACTGAATGAAATGGGTCAAAGGTTTCCCGAATAGCCACGCTACTGAACTACGGTGATCCAGAACAACTCTGAACTTAGTATGCTGTGAACCCCTCATCCCCGGGAAAATGGCAAATTTGTTATGCAATAGGAGATCCACGGAAAAGGAGGGTCATGTGATTTTGGCACCTGTATCACCCCCTAGCAACGGAGATCTGAGTTACTCTTTTGTGTTTTGGTTGTGTGTCCATCTGGTCTCTTGTCAATATTGATAGCCCAACAACTTTTGTTACTTTGCGACGAATCCGTTCTATTTGTCCTCATGGCCTTGGCACATATTTACGGATCAACATGAATACCTTGTAGAATTAGCTTGTTTGTACGATGATGGTTATTTGTATGATATGCCGCCAGTCGTTGTCAGCCATCTTGGAGTAATTGTGATCTTTTTATGTATACTCACTATGTCTGTTACCTAAACAGGATGCTGTGGTCAATCATTTGTTCGAAGTTCTGTGCTCCCTGTCCTGACAGCATTGTGAGTCTGTCATGATAGCTCAGTGAGGGGGGGAATTGCTGTGTCTCACCGTTTGTCATTTACATAGCCCGGATTCAATTCCCGGCCATGGTGGAGTATTTCAAACTATTTTTTCTGAGCTGATCATACTCGAGTGCAAGCAGAAAGTCTCCTAATGGCACACTCGGGTAAACGCCAATTCAAAGACTCAGTAGGTCAATTTCTGCACCACTCCTGACAGTTGCTCTGTCATAGGGACAAGACAACGGAAGTGTTGTGTTTTACTCTGTTTTAGCCCCACCTGGCACTCAGACCCCTCTCCAGTAATGAGATTTTTCTCTTGTATGATGTCTTTAACACTATTACAAATTTGCTGGATTAGAGTGAAGTGAACGTGGATCTATTCTCCAACTTTATTGCAGGTCTGTTTTGAAGTCTTGTCTGAAGATGTTTGTCCATCTATCCGAGTCACAGCCCACTCAGCTCATAGAGAAATTGGATGTAATAGCGTTGGGTCGACCAAGCTCACAGGTGAGCAGTACAGCGTGTATGACCAAAGCAGGGAAGTGGAATAGCTCAATGGTAGAGCACCGGGCTTGCAACGATGAGAACTTGGGTCCGAATCTCGGTCGCAGAAGCTGCCGTTTTGAGTGTGAGCTCCTCACATTATTCGCAGCTCCTACCTCTCCAAAAGCCTCTGATTTGAGAGTTCGTTAAGTAGGATGGCTAAATACCCGAGTGGAATATTTTTTGTATGCGGCAATGCTTGTAGTGGAGCATGCGACTGCGTGTCAACAGCATGTAGTTGGTGCAGGTTCATGTAAATGCAAGCAGGGCATGCTATTGCATGCACTATATGCTTTATGTAAATGCTCATTTGTGGTGCAAATGCATGCACTCGCCATCCATTAAGCTAATTATATACAGTATCCCTACCTGTCTTTGCACTGAGTATTGCTGCGATATATATTAATTCCCAAACCCCAACCCACATGTGTCATGCGCATTTCGGAGAAGCGACTTAGCAGAGAAAAGGTTTTTGGAATTTTGGCCGATTGAAAATGAATAGAGAAATGGTGTAAAAGTATTACCTTTATCGGGTCAGGATCTATTTCTGGAAAAAATTAAACCCCGAGACAGGAAAGTCACAATCATTAACCCATTGTAAAATATTTCATAATTTCCACACTTCCAACGCTAACAGTTTGTTTTCAACCTAACGGTGCCGATGCAGTAGATTGACTAAGCCTCATCCCATTTACAATCTAGCGGTAGCTGGAAATATACAATACGCGGAGCCATTCATAAACCTCGTTGAGATATCTCTGGGTCTCAACGAGGTTACCGCAGAGCTGTCAAGTACCTCGCAGTTAGCAAGTTAAGCTGCTAAATAACTCACTGGGAATGTCAAGTACTGAATAAACTGTGACCTCGCTTCAAGAATCCAAGGTCATGAGTCATAACTAATGTTACCATTCAATCGAGTAATGATAGATTTACTCAACATCTCTCATCGGTCATGTCATCAAATTGGGTAATAGAAATGTGAGCAAGCAGAAGCCTCTTTAACGAGCAGTTGACATGCTATGAAAATAAACAGAAAAAACTGTATTGCTGAAGCGAGGCAGTTGTAATTACATCACACCTGCAGCGTCCATGGGCTGAATTTTGATTGCCTAGCTTTGCGCAGCGTTTCGGTATTTACCTGCTAGGATAATAAAATATTTAAGCCTAGCCTTTGACCCTGCTGAGAATTTTGCCCGCGGATGATTGTTTTGGAATATTTCAATATACTTTAGATCAGGCTAGCTACTGATATTTGATCACTAATTTTATTGGTTAAAAACGCCAAACTCTACGCAGCTAGGCCATAGCAGTTGAGATAATCACAAAGTGAATAAAATAGCTAGGTGTGTATCCGAATGTACTCTCATTTTAGCAAAGATCTCTCAACTACTTTCCGTTATGCGCTGCATTAGCACCTCCAGTGTAGGCCTACCATGTCATACCAACTCTCTCCAGCAACTCTCAAAGCTACCCAACATCTTCCGAAGGAGAAGTGGTGACATAACTTCATGGCTTAGTGGGTAGCGCATCTGGCGTTGAACCAGGCAGCCTGCGTTCAGTTCTAGATTTGCGTGCCACTTTGTGCTTTTCCCTTCTCTGGATATGAATCACGACATTAAATAAAGCAGACCCACCCATAGAGTACCACCTTTATGGAGGTAAACTATGGACAGTCCTGGAAACAAACAATTTGCTTGATGGTGCCGTCCATGTAAAGCAAGATGATCTTATTCAACCGCCCATAATAATGTTGGAGTTGCCCGCTCTCATCGCCGTATCTAACATTGTTTATAAGCTTATTCGGGCTATTCCAGCTATCTGAAGGGTATTTAGTAGGATTAGTGAGTCCGTATTGTTTCAGCACAGCACCCTACCATACCTGTAACAAGCGCATTAGTCCCTATGGTTTTCCTGAAATCAACGAAGAAGCGGAACAAGACAATGTCTTGAAAGTGATGGCAATGTTTGCCTTATTGTTTTAAATGTTTGTAACACCTGCGACGAATTATGTATTATTCCAAGCAAGAACTATGCATTGTTAATCGGTAATTTGTGAATTATCGAACATAATGGGACTTCTAGCTGTGATGTAATTTAAGGCTTTAAAAGGCAGCTGCAAACACGTTCATGGAGTGACGCAGTACATCTACGTTGCTGAGATGGTAATAGGGGTGTGGAATTAAGTTCATGGTTGCACCTATTCTTAATTTACCCATTGACCATAAATTACATATACACTGTGGTGGAATTTTGATACCTCGTCCGAATGTCGTGTATAAATTAGTTCGGACCGAAATAAGACCTGCTGTAAGGTAGCAAGTGATTTACAAGTCAATAAATTGCTAGATAAGCGTCTAGAAAATATCCTGCTCCTGGGGGCTAATGGACATCCTTATTTTTTACGTGAGCACTGGGTCATTCTAGTCTAAAACACAGGAGCTGTTTTCTATCGGCAGAAGCGAGGAGTTTTATTTAAGACAATCGCAGGCACCACAAGTGCAGTGTGAACACAATCTGATTCTTCTTCCTAGTGAAAGGACATTCTTTTATACTTGATGCAATAATTTTTTGCTTTTTGTGGTTTACTCGGGGTATAAATTTTCAGCTTTGATTTATTGACACTGTATGACCGATTGAATGAATTTTGTTTAAAATTAAACAAAAAATACTGAGTGACGCTTCATATTCCCCGGTGACAAACCACATTCAAATTGTTTAGACGGCCTTCATTTGTTCAAAAAAGGCTGCCACCAGGGTATAGAAAGGCTGTGGTCATTGACCCCTCTCAATCCAATCTTCCATTATTTAAAAACACTGTCTGGGGTCAGCTGTTCAGGCCTTTGTGACTATTTTCTTGCTTTCTCGCACCCTTAATCCTGTTTACTTCCAGTATGGCTTTGCCCTGCAATGAGTCATTTCATTCATTCTGGTGCGTTTCCAGCCTTTTTAGGGTCGTTTCAACTTACCACAATCCTTAGCTCACTCGCCAGTCCGCACCATAGAGTTATAGAGCTATAGAGAATAACTCTATAGTCCATACATAGTACCGTTTGGTATTTGAATTGACTGGATTATTTTATTGGATATTTAGTCATAGGCCTATTTTACATTAAAGTCGATAAAAAATCGATATAAAGCCGAACGCAGAAGCGGAGTCCCATTTAGGTCAGAATCTAGGCTAGCGCAAACAGCACAGTATATCGCTACCCATCACTGGTGCCAAGAACACACGCACGCACGCACGCACGCACGCACGCACGCACGCACGCACGCACGCACG
>Ga0224511_10003646_pt1 | contig 11233 bp, 5 predicted proteins | sample SF_May12_sed_USG_2_FD_169988 | JGI IMG/M metagenome (GOLD analysis project Ga0224511, IMG submission 169988) | Sediment microbial communities from San Francisco Bay, California, United States - SF_May12_sed_USGS_8_1 | ecosystem: Environmental > Aquatic > Marine > Sediment | place: USA...
CTGTATTTGCCAGTTTCTCATATTTACGGGAGTATGTGTCACTGCTTAAATATGGTTAAAATGTAAGTTGTAAACAATTCTGACCAACATATACAGGCATAGCATCTTTACACATTTAAATAAATTAACACAGAAACGAGTGTAAGAGTGTAATTGAACTAATGAAACGGACTAATAAGACATGTAGGCCCAAACATGTTAGTATAAACTTGTTTACGACTAGAAATAAAACAAACATTAACATATAACATAATATATTTGTGTTCCGCGATATGTTGAATAGTTCGCCAACCCTGTTTCGAATTGGGGATAAAGATAACAAGGGTCATCCTGAAGCAGCTATGGCTGAACTACTTTTACAAACATTAAACAAAATAATAGTCCTTAACTATGTATCATTGCGCTGGTTATCTTAAATTTCAGAACACAAATGAATAAAACGAATTTAAACGCTATCGTACATGTATCATTATTTGTATTGACACGTTACATATTTTTTTATGCCACATGCCACATCTTTCACATGCTAAATAGAACTTTATTAACATTTGAATAACTTTGGTTGTGGTTAAAAAATGTTTTACACATTTCAAATCAAGGCGCCTATTAAAATATGTACACACATGTGTATGGGATTTAAAAGGAAATTTCCCACAGTTTGCATTCTTTTTTGAGTGGGGTGGCTTAGTCCTATTAACACCAGAATAAATTATACCTGAACCCAATAAAATACAAATTTACAATAGCGCCACTCTTTTAATTAGTGTAACGCACGTAAACATATTCCATTTGAAGCCTTTTATGTCTCCGTGCATGACAGGTACTACTAATGCCTGTTCGAACCGTGACAGAACACTAGCTTTTATCATTTAGCGCTTCAATGGACCGATACCATGAATGTATTTAGATCGTTTTAACATAATGATGCAAACATGTTTTACCCAAACTAACAAAAAAAAACGAACGTAAAATGTTATCACAATGAAATGTACGTTTTGTTGAAATGTATCGCGAGACTAACTTATATCAGATGTCGCTAATTGATCTAAAACGGGCAAATCACGAGCCTTGATCTTTAGAAACTCCGGTTTATATTTTTCTATAATATTCCGATGGAAATTACATTAAACTGGTGAAAGGGAAATATCTCAGGAAGCATAGCCTGCACGAGAAAACAGCAGCCTCCGTTTTATTGAAGCTGTTCATCAGTAGTTATGAATGATGCCACACCACTGACGCCTCCTAGCGCATGAGCAGAACCCCATTTTCAAATGTAAACAACATACATGTACACTCCATGATCCCTGAGGACCAGAAAAATATGACTAGACAATGATGTAGTACGGGGCGACTTTTTACAGCCGCCACACATGCACTAACCGTGGTGACGGCTCACAAATCACAAAGGATAATGAAATTAATAAAGAATTTTATAAAGATATTACAAAGCAATGAATAACATATCAAAACATCAATCATTTGGTTTTAATGGCCTTGACATATTGTTAGAAGAAAATGATACTACCATACGTAATAAATATTGCTTAAAGTGTGCAATATTTAAGCAATCATTATCGTTATTCTTAAACTGTTTACGTGGTTATGCATTTCGAAAGCTAGGGGATAAGATATATCGCATCAAAGCCGCTGGGTATATGAATACATTTTTAACTTAATGGTTTTTTTCGCGGGATGTATGTTTGTGGTATAATAAATTGTTAAAGAAAAGAAAAATAATTTAATTTTTACCCATAGTTTATCGAATATTTTCCCGTGTTATTTACAAAGTATTTTTAGATAAAGCCGCGTTGTCCCACGTTTAAGGTTTTTCATTTTAATTTCCAAAGCCATCCTCTAGTGAATTTGCGAAGGTGAGTGGAATATAGCGTTCAATGTCGTTTTTGTTTCATTTTTTGCCACAGTACTACAGCTTTAATCGCTGATGGTAACTTCAATTTTGGTTCTTTCGTCTCTTTTCTGTTCTGTCATTTTTAAATAAAACAAAATACAAAATGTTGAAAAATTTATTGTTTAGCTGTCATATATAAGTGCATTAACTGTATTACACATCAATTCATTAATGTACGTTTCAGTGGATCACATTCGCTCTGATCTGGTGTCACAAATGTAACTAAATATACGTCCGCTGATATTTGGATCTCGGGGGTTCGAGCCCCACTTGGGAGCGGCAAACGTTCTCAGTGAGGATTAATATAAGCTATGGTGCTTAGTCTGGTTTAGTTGTGCCTTGCAGCTGATTTATAGGAGGCAGCAGTCAATTAAGGGGCTGGTGAACCTCAGATTACTGGCTAATGGTATGTCGCTGTGATACAGCGTTTTAAGTGTTGAAAAGCGACGTTAAGTTAACCAACAAACCGACGTTCGTGTTCAGGTTATTAAACGCATAATTATAAAAACGTGTGTTATTGCGACTTCTATCTACAACCCATTCAAACTAAAGTGTACACTGCAACTTGTATCTTCGTTTTATTTAAGTGAATAAACACAACCATGGTGACTGCTCAAATCGGGACCTGGAAATTATTTCCTTACACTCATCGGTGTCTGGCGTTATTGTTCAATGACAAAATAAATAATTTCGCGATTGAACATACCATTTTATAGTAATTTAAACAGCATGTTATTACATCATGTATTTTAAAATGGTATATAAATAGGTTTATGTATACGGTACTTAGTATCGCTAAATTCTAAAATATGTTCTACCTTTTGTCTATATCGTCTTAATGTTGGTCTAAATTTTACAATCAGACCGTTGTATCTGATTGATTCCTGTAAGCAAGCTATCAGTCGCCAAAGTAGCATGTAGCAACGTCTTAGAATTTATGTATTAAGAAAAGGTTAGGCTCATTTACATCCGTGATATGAAATACTGAAAGTTTAAAACGCAAGAATGAAATAGCAAACGCATAATTTTAAATTCTCCACATGCTTGTTTATTTGTTTATAAGTAAATTTTGCTTCGATTGATTCATTTGTAACAAGAATGGAACAGCTAATTATTGATGAATATATAAACGTAACAGTCAGTCAACTATCCGCAGAGAAAAAAGTGTATCCATGTAATCGAAAATTTATTGCTATAAAAATGAGTCACACAGTTCAATGCCTACATGAGATACCAACACACGTAATATAAATGTCAGTTTATTGCCAGATGTATATGAAATATATAAATAACAAATACAGTAATTATGCAATTTAAGTTTCGTGTTTCAATTATAATGTATATGGATACATTCTCAATGTGTAAAGAATGGTTACAGGTTGTTTTGTCAATGTCTCCTGGCGAGAATAATGGGAATTCAACAAGGTGTCATGACTTGCAATCATACGGGTATTTGTAAACAGAAGATTTGTTTAAATAAGCTTAGAATCCACAATTACATTGTACTATAAATTGAAAGGATGTTCAAAGAAACAATGGTGCAAACTTAGTAGATTAGACTGAGTTTAAATGCAACCTAACAAAATGGCCCGTACACAAACAAACACACTTGGCATAGTAGTAAACAAATAAAGATGATTTCGCCAATAAATGTTGAATTATCACCGTGATACGTTCAATGAATTTTATGGGTGTTTAAACCAGTTTTCCCCTATAGCAAACCTCACAGTTACTCAACATTGTTTGGAGAAAGAAAAGTAAAACGATACAATGCTTTATAAGAAAAGGGTGTTGTTACATCAGCAACAATATTTTAAATTCTTATCCGAATATATGTTTAAGGATAATTGCTATCATTCTTTTTAGTTTTGACAGCAATTTGTTTTATTTTCGGGAATTCATTCCTTATGCAGTTGTGCAGCAGCCAGTTCTGTGATGACATTCCAAGCATATATGACGTCATCAGCAGTGGTGTTTGAAGAGCTGATCACAAATCTCATATACACCACGCCTTTCGTGCAGGCCTGTATCATGTATATTCGGCCGTCATTCTGTATAGCCTTGGTCAGTGCCTCGTTATCACTGTTTGCACCCTAAAACATATCAACACGTAAAAACAAACATAAATAATTATATTTCAAAATTCATGAAATCGATTTCATGTTTATTAGCAGACCGTTATGCACATTGTTTCATATAAATAAAACAAACAGTCATATTTTTGCACTTGAGTTTTTACGATTACAGCTAACAACCGTTTAAACATTTGTGTTTTGATAATATTAACAGTACTGTAATTGGTGTATACAATTTTATGATACAAACGCTAAATTGAACACTTGTGAATTCCATAGGTTTTGATATTTTAAAAATTAAAACGGCATATAATTATGTTTAAAGATAAGGTGAATATTGTCAACACAAATGTAGACACGTACTATATGAAATATATTACATATGATACTTAAATAAGTTAAAGGCTCTAATGATACGACAATCAACATTTTTGTACTGAATACATATCATAATCTTAATACCTACACTGAAAAAGATTTCCTAAAACATAAGTATTTACGTATGGACAAGGGTCAGTAAAATTTGTATTGGTTTATTAGCGCTAGAAATATACCAACATAGTTTGATTACAGCTGCCAACAATAATATTCGATCGATTGTTTACAAGCGCTTTCGGCATTCGCCGCATTGACTCGGTAGTAAGCAAATAGCGGTGACGTAGTCTGTCACGTGACAATTGTAAACACGCTTCAATATCAATATCTGTGTCTTCGCTATATTTAGATTTTTGGTATCCATTCCGATAATCACCGAGTCTTCTCGAATTATTATCGGTAAAATACGATGCTGCTTGATCAGTCAGAATGAAAACAGGGCAGCAGTTGAAACAAATCGTTCTATGTAAACGTCTGTGTGTTACATTGAAACTATATTTTGAGAATGTCTTTATAAATGGTTTGTTTGTATAAATATATATTGATATCTGTAAAACATTAGGCTAATTAAGATGGATTTAATGACTTTAAACCACTGCCGATCTGACGTGTTTAAACGGTTAAGCGAAATCGTGTTTTTACATCATTGGGTGAAATGTGGCCTGACTGGCGTTTAACAAACGGGCCAGGAATTATCCTACAAACTAACCATCTCATTGGGTCGAGGCCATTTGGTAAAATATTCAAGAAAACTTATATACATATATACAAATAGACGGTGTTCATCCTTGACATCGGTCTATATCGTAAAATATATGGTGTGTTAGTTGAATTTGAAAGATCGTTAAATTGTTATGGTTTAAGGATTTATTTCATTATAATTTCTACTAATTTCACGTGTTTCAGCATGCCGACGAGCTTAGCGTTCTTAAAAGACGATGACAGGGGGCTTGCTTCCTTTGCCACTGTACACCTAACCGTTATCAAACGAAAACCATTTACCTTCAACCTAAAACACACGAGACCCATTGTCGCCTCCTGTACGAGTTCAAACCTGTTGTCGAGTTTCACCAATCCTTCAAACTGTTTGGCCAGCCGGACATCCTGCATACAGTTGAAGTTAAAATTCATTAGTTGCCGAGATTTTTTTATACCTGCATTGGAATTGTGATGAATATAAAACGTTTTCAAACAGTTGTCCGCAATATCGGTTTGCCTCTAGTCAAATATATATTTCACTTAAAATTTGAAATTGTACGCTTTTGTTAAAAATAAAAGTTGTGTTTTGGCACCTTGTTTAAAGTGCGTTTTAATTTCAATTGTAATAACCAAATCTGTATACGCTGGAGAACGTATTTTGTTTCCGAATGTGGTCCTTCTTTAAACAAATCGAAACAATCACAGAAATAAAAGCAACTATTTCAGTCGTATTAACGAACAAACATCGTCGGTAAAATAACATTATTATACCTTACGAATGACTTCCTGAAGACCGGTTCGTCCGTTCATTCTAAGGACAAACCAAAGTTTCAAAGCTCGGAATGGGGTTCCTTGTTTTATCCCCCAGTGCTGAAAATTGCAAAGGTAACATTGTTAGTGTCAGTTACATATTTACTTTCTCAACCATATTGCGTGTTTCCTTACATCGGAACTTATATTTCACACAAGCGTTACAATATAACTCGATAGCTACATTGTTTAAAGTATATACACATGTAAGAATAATATATCCTAGTAATACAATTACATGTTGCAAAACACAATTTAGAACACAAACTTATGATACTACATGTATTTAATACCATGAAGTCCGGCATTTGACCATTGCTGTCGTTTTTCGTATACTCTCGTTCCACCTTGAGAGTCTTGGTTATCAGGGAACTATCTCGCACCCTAAATAGAAATAGAATTTAAAGATATGTTTCGTTCAAACAATATTTATTTCAAATAATACACATATACAATTTCAGGATAACATGCACAAAGTTATTGACATCAAGAAGTAAGTACAAAAAAGATATGTTTAAAGAAACATGTTGCAGATAACGGGCAAGTTTAAGGTAGAACCACTATCTTAGACTTCGAAGGATATGAACTCAACTTCATATACATGTTGTGTGTCTCTTACTTTCAATAACTTTAAAAATGTAAGTCACCTTCCTTTTTTAAATAAAATCAAGGTAATTAACAAATAAACTATTGTTAATAAAATCAAATAAGCAGAAATGGTTAACAACGGTTCGGTGAAAACTCCTTAAATGACATCTTTTAAAATGATATTATGTTAAAAGAGTTCTACTTAGCTGCAAATACGTACATCCATACAGTGCTTTTACTTTGAGAGCGCCACGACAAAGTGACATACATACATACACACACACACAAACAAACTGTTAGCATAACAAAATTCTCGGAACAGTACGCAAAACACATTTAACATGAAATGTTTAAAAAAAAAAAATTGTGTTCATTTATAAAAATATTAATCCAACAAAAACATCGTTTAGTTTGGTTATCCGACTATGCAAACAGAGATTGTGATTGTGGCCATTACCGTTGTACACACAAGATAAATAAAACAAATGAAAACATGCCTTAGCCTACACAACAAAATAAATAGGTATTCAGCTCACTTTAGGAACGATCCTTATTTTGGTGCGGTTCATGCAGATTGGACGTGCACGCAAAAGCTGGCAAATCCATAAAACGCGCTAGCGTCCAATCTGCATGAACCGCACCAAAACAAGAATCATTCATTATAAAAAAAAATATTATTTACATTTTGTCTGTGTAATTTAAAAGTTATAACTTTCTCAAACCATTTTCAAAAGAAATATTTATAAAAAAAACCAGCTTCCGTCTGAATTTAACATCGTTAATGTGCAAGTGACGATTTTGTCATTGGTCAAACGACGTTACGCTGACCAATCAACGTTATTGTATTAAGTAAAAAAAGACGTAATTTTCGCGCAACAGAGAAGACAGAGTCATTTAAAATGAACGTCGTTTTTCCTTCAAAAAATAATAAGCGAATGTAAATATAAGACCTTACCACATGGTGGAACATTCACTATTCACGCCCATCCACTTTTTAGGATTCATGTTGAATGATTCTGCATGCTGAAATGAGATTCATGTACATTGTATATAAATAATCATACAATCCGTCCGGATCGCGAGGTTTCCGTGTTACTGGATTACGAATAAACGGGGTTTCACTGTTTATAAATACACAAAGCATCTTGCTTAACTAAATTACTTAGAAGTGTATGTTAGAGATATTCTTGTTCATGCCTTTCTCTCATTATAATAATTACTTATAATTAATTACTTACAAAAAATGCAATGGCAGATGTGTTCCTAGATACTTATTTACTATATAATTGCATTTTACAACGACGATAAAAATGTTGTTATGTACTTAAAATCACTAAAACACGTAAATCACAGCACTATACTGAGGTACCTCAACGCCATCTAGAAGCGGTCTGAACTCTGGGCAGATGAACGCACTTCCGGCGTAGGCGGCGTCAATGTGCATCCAGATGCCATTCTCCTTGCCTAGGAAAAAAATCAAACAAACAAAACATTTACTAAGTTATTTTCATGTTTACAAACAATATTGCTATTTCATCAAATAAATGAGAATTCATATCCTCTGTCTAATTTTGAGAACAAGAATAGCAATAATAGTGCCCTACAATAGTTTGGGTTATACAGCCGCTGTTTGAATGTGAGCCATAACCCTAACAACACCGAACCCTAACACTACAATAAAATGAAGTGACACGTGGTAAAGACGATGCTTACTTAGGCCAATAATGTTGGAAAGGTACATACTATCCAATCTAGATACTTTCGTGTGGACTATCACTCTAGTCCAATGTATTGGGCGTTAGGACAAGCCTAACATCGAGTACGGCCACTAATAAAACCTGCATAATTTTTATGTTTTAAATATGACAACTCGATTGTTCGACATAAACTCGCATTTAATAACAAGATAATGTCATAATCCTTCTAATGTAGATAATATTTATATACATATAACAATAATTGTTGCTTTTGTAACTTTACTGTTTGTTCAATAACACAAATGGACTGCATATTAGCCTTTTGACATAAACAGCAGATATTTTTTGCGAAACGAGATGTTACCTAAAGATGCTATGTCTGTTATTTGATACCCTTTTAATCGGTCACAAATGTTGCAGTATGTTAAGTTTTCTAAGTAAATTAACAATGCATTAGGAATTAGAAAATTCCATGACAAATAATGTGTTTTGGACAAAAAAGTAAAACAACACAAAAGCTAGCATAACAAATTCGTGCCTCAATTAAACCCAGAACCATGCCTTATTTGTGTCTTCTAATTTTGACTGACTGTAAAAGGTATGTGCAAAATATGTGCAACATAAATTATATTACTTACAGAGTTCGCTAATTTCTATCAGATTATCAAAGGCACATGACGCCGTGGTCCCTGATGTTGCACACACCTTTATCGGAACAAAACAAAATAAAATAATAAACAAGAGGGTCATGATGGTCCTGGGTCGCTCACCTGAGACCCCTTAACATAGTTATTCTGCGAGGAATAATCATAAATTATAACAGAAGATAAGCAATGAATAATGTCTGTTAGGTTTAATCACATATGACAATAATGGTAAGTAGAAATGTAGTTTCGGAATTTCTCTATGTAAATTTAATGCACAATTTTTGTACCAAGGGGCATAATGTGAACAATTATGGTAGGGGTCTATATATGTTGTTCAATACTAAAACACATCACTGAATCCTGTGGTTCCAAGAAACATGGTTTTTGAAAATTGCCCTATTAAAACAAAGTTGCTGACCATGTGACCTACATTTTCCACAGACTGGCATACTTGTAACAATTGTGGTAGAGGGTCACCTTAGGATCATTCCTGTGTAGTTTGAGTAAGTTCGGCCAGGCTGTTTAGTGTTTGAAGATTTTTCTGTATATATCAATGTGAAATTGTGATCCCTAGGGCGGGTGCAGTTTTTACCTAAGGCGTAATTTAAACACATTGGATATAGAATCACTAGAAGATGCTTTATATCAACTACGAAAGCTTTGCGTTTGTTTGGTTTCGGACGGCAAGGTCTTTGAATGTTTGAAAATTATTTTCTGACACCATGATCTACTACATGTACTGCAATCGACTTTAACTGTTTAAACATGCTGCTGGAGGGTCACCCGATATTAATTATTTGAAGTTTTATGAAATTATGCAAAACGGTCTAGTAGAAGAAGTCAAAGATTTTTCTACATAATTCAATGTTGACGGACGTACGACGGATGACTGACGAAGACCGGTCACATAAGCTTACCCTAAGTGTTCAGGTGAGCTAAAGTTATTTGCTGCATTGAATGACTTTAATTTGTATAAACAATTGCATTTTGACATCAGTACGTTTAACATGCACGCATAACCCTTACAATACTTTAGTACTTAAGATTGACTTCCATACGAATATAGGAATAAGCCCGGCTTTGCTATCTTCTTCGATCGCTGTTTGAAGCGTACTGCCTCGAAGCGAGAATGTATCGTCTGTGGGCAATCCGCGCATCTTAATGCTAGCAATGAGTCCTGCTTTTTCTACTGATGAATGGGCCTGTAATGAAATGTGAGTTGATACTCAAGATAGGAAAACATTTAATATTACAAATTCAACAATAGATGCAAATTCATTTTCCTTTTCTCATGCTCACAGGTTAACGTTGCAACTATGTTAATCTTACTACCCTTCATATGTTTGCAGCGTACCTGGTCGGAGCAATAAGCAACAAGCTTGGACATAATGACACCGTCCTCTTCGGTTGGATGTTTCTGTTTGTAGTCGTGGATCGCCCTAGCCCGCGCCGATAATAAGGCAACTAGAGTTGCCTCGTGTGCTGAACCCTACAAACAGTTTTAGTTAAACATGTATGTTTCAAATATGAGAGTTTGATTCTTAGGGTAAACCTCAGTTGATTAAATATATTCCTAATGATTTTTTCTTCGTGGTAACATCTTAAAGTGCTTATAAAATCAGTCTGTCGTCAGCCGTTAACGGGTTTAACTATAAACCTTTTTGACTTAAAGGTTGTGATAAAACAAACATGTTGTGTACGTTAACAAATGAGTTTACATCATGATCGCATGACAGTTAAGCCTCGTTCATACTGTCCCGGTTTTCAGTCCCGGCGGCGCTACGGTGTGGACACCGGGGCCCGCCGGCAAGCACCGCATTGAATCGGGATACACCGTGTTGAACCGGCGTTCACCGGGATGTGGTCCCGATGGTTTAAAAAATAAAACAACCGGAGCTCACCGGGATGCGATACAACACCGGCTTATTCCGGTGCATCGCCGTAGCTCTTCCGGCATGAACCGTTTTTCAACCGTAAGACCAGCGGGCGACACCGTAGCAAACCGGCATGAGCTGTGTCCACGGTGGAGATACGGTGACTCCCGGTTAGGCCACTGAGTGTCACGGAGAAGAGCCGGCGTAGTCCCGGTTCTTGCCGATCGAACTACGGTTTGGCCCGGTGGCAGCCGTTGAATGTCGGTAAAGTTACGATGGAGCTACTGTATGACTACGGAACAACCCGGTGGACCCGGATTAAAATACAGAAACAGTATTTAACCACTGTCTGTTTAAGTTTTACTCAGGTTATTTATATTATTCCAAATAATTTCATTATAAGACTAAGGTGGGATAGGGAGGTAAGGTTTCGTTGCTTATGCAATTAATATCTTTTCTCACACCCCGGATAGAGATATCCCGTGATTGCACCCGTGCGGGATATGCTTATCCCACACACTAGTGTCTGGGATAAGACGCCCGGATGTTGGCTGAACAG
>Ga0224511_10003647_pt1 | contig 11233 bp, 9 predicted proteins | sample SF_May12_sed_USG_2_FD_169988 | JGI IMG/M metagenome (GOLD analysis project Ga0224511, IMG submission 169988) | Sediment microbial communities from San Francisco Bay, California, United States - SF_May12_sed_USGS_8_1 | ecosystem: Environmental > Aquatic > Marine > Sediment | place: USA...
ACTGTCTTGCCGGTGCTTTGCATATAGATCACGAAATACATAACACATAAGTCATAAGACATAAGTGCTAATATGTAAGTCATAGTTCAGAATTCCTAAGACAAAATGGCACTAATAGGCTTCCGTACTTCTGAGAGTTTTATAAGTAAAATATAAATAGTTTGTCCAAAAAAGATAAGGTTATTAAGTAGGACGTAAACAAAATTTTGAACCAAAATTGATTTGTCTTTTTTTGACAAACTATTTATGTTTTACTTATGAAACTCTAAGATGTATTTCACTGCATTAATGTATTAAGAATTGGAATGTAAACACGTGTGGTTAAAAATACAGAACAATACAGTGTATCTAAGACAAATGTAATGAAATGAACCTGCAACGTTTTATAAATAAAAAGATAAGCAAAAAGTACAATGCCGAAAATAAAATCGGAAAATGACAAGTATTAAATTCCCGAAAAAAATCTGTTAACAACTACATTTAAAATTCTTACCAAGGAGGTAGCTCAATTTGTTTGTTTAATAAAATCTTTAAAACAAAATCCAAAAATATTTTATTATTTATATTGCTATAGCTTAAAACTGGTTTAAACCCCCAATGAAAGTCATTGACCGTACCAAGGCGGTAATTCAACATTTTTTTGAGAATTTCTTTAAGAAATTATCAATAAAAAAGAAAATAAAAAAAGAAAAATCCAAAAAACACAAAAATATATGTTTTCTAAATGTTTGTTGCGTCATGATGTTGTAAGAGTTTTTGTGTCGTCCCTTGTGTTAGTGTTTGTACGGGCTATTTTGTCATGGTGCCCTTAAACATGACATATCTACATTGTTTACAACATTCTTTGTTTGAACATCTCTTCAATTTATATTAGTGAGTAGATAATGCTTGAGAAAACATACAAATACATGTATGAATATGATTTATACAAGATTTATACAAGATGTTTTGTAACATTGATATTTTCAAGAACAAAAAAAAACGAAAGGGTTATTTATGTTATACAAAACGCAGGACAGAAACTATTAAGTGGGCAGCAGGATTGGGTTGTCAAGATTTGCGACAGTATACATGTATAATTTTGAACACGATGTGACATGGAATTGTTTAAAAACACATAAAAAGACAAATTACATTAATTCAGTTACAATATAAATGCAAGATAACAGAAATAGTCAACTCATAACTGTGATAACAAAGCTTAAGAATTTTTGCAAATATGAATAATATGTATTCACGCTTCACTAATCGGATCCGTAATTATTTAGACAAAAACACACACACATTTATATAATGCAAAATGCAAGACAATACCTCGACAATATGATTAGGTTGATAAAGCTTGCGCAAATTAACACATATAAGTATGATTTATTAAAGCGGCTGTTACATGGATCACAATAAAAAATAAAGAGGAAAAGGGCGTTCATAGTATGTGCATTGCATGAAAACGATAAGAAAGACAAAAAAGTCATGTTTATGTATGGATATTATTACGGTTTATTCGTAAAACAATAATATTTTAATATTTTTGAAACCTGTAGTAATCGTTTAACACAATGATGGGTTAAAACTATATATTATTATTTTGATGATTTAAAATGATGATAATAACTAATAATCTGAATATGTTTACTAATATAATGTCTAATTACACTGCTTCGTCAGTAAATGATATATCTAAGTTCTTACACGAAGCTTTTATATTAAGAGAAAGACAAATTAACATTGTAGCTGATTCTTAGTGTATTAACAAACTTGTATGTATTTATGTATCTGTAATCGTAAGTTTATAACTGTACTCATAAACACATTTGTATAACATTGATTGTATGCATATATATTCTATTTAATTTATTGCATAAAGATATTGTATATACTATTTCATTGATTGTGACCATAGGCTTTATTGCCGATTTGTCAATAAACTTTGAAACTTTGAAACTAAAATAATAAATCACAATCAATGTAATCAAAAGATATGAAATTGTAGTTAGATTAACTATAGTAATGCAGAAAACATTTTTGTTACTAATTGATGACATATCGTCTACGAGATAGATTAATAAAATTAATACAATTAATAAAAACAAAATTATGATAATAATATTTGAAAACACAATTTTGAACATGAAAAAAAGTTATGAATATATGAAAAACTTTAAAGATGCTATGTTAAACATTTTTCATATTTTAAACAGAAATGGTTACATATATTGTATGTTCAGTTGTTCACAAGAGGTAATGCAACAGACTGTGGTGGCAGATTCGATTACCGGCTCTGACAAGGATGTTTATGTTTTTGTTATTGTTGTATTTTTACTTTGTTTGGTTCAAAAACAATTATATGCAAGGATTGTTTTTTTGCAATTCTCTGTGCAAAGATAATGTATTTATTCCCAACAAATTGCAAAATTGTGTATACCATTAAAACGGCGTCAAGAGACAGACATAGACTCAATTCATTTAACAATATTTATACCATGAAATACGATTTTTGTGAGGCCTAGTGGGTAATGGCTCAGTCACAATGTCGGCAATCTGTCGGAGATAAGTTTTGGCCGAGGGTCGTCGTAGATAATAAAGAATCCTTGAACAATAGTATCAATAATCCTAATAAAAGTGGAGCAGTCACATTGTCTGAGATTTTTTGAAAAAAAGGATTTTGACCAGGTTTGGTCGAAAACTGTGGGATGAGCCTCCGATGGCTTCCGATTGCATCGGAGGCGATTGGAGACGACATCTGCGAGCGTCTTTTCTTTTAATTAAAAGGAGAGATATCTGACCTGTCACAGCCTCCTGCAGCAAGAGCGTCTCAAACTTTTAGCAATCCGGTCGGAGGCGCCCTTATATACATGTACGCGGCGATCAACTACGATTCCACCCTACGATTCGTCGGAGACGATCACAGAAAGCGTACGAGTCGTCGCAAGGCGCCTCTAATTCAGTCGGAGGTCGTCGGAGACTACTCGCAGACATTGAATCTCAACCTGAATTTGCAATCCCACGCAGAATATTGCGACTAGTCTGAGATTATTCGGAGAACGCCTCCGATTAATCGGAGGGCATCGTAGGTCATCTGAGATTGTGTCTGGGATGCCCAAAATGGGAGAAAAATCTTGCGAGCAATTTTACATTTTAATTTCAAAGATTGGGACCGCGACGGGTGTGGCGATGCCTAAAAAGTTGCGACAAGCCGCAGGCGTCCGGAGAGCGCCTCCGACGGGTGCAAAATCGTGAGATCTGTCTCAAGATTTTGTTCAAATTACCCGGGTTTTACCAATAGCCGACGCATCGCAAATGATTTGTGACTGAGCCATAAACTATTGAACAAATGTTTGTAGAGAGGATTGGGCTGTTTTATACTCTTCATTTTTTACCATAAGCATTCGTCTTGTGGGCTTGTAATCAGATAACAAACTCTATCTTTTTTATAGGGTACGGCTACCCGAAACGCAAGCTTTATGTTAAAGCTTAAACTTTATTAAAATTTCCTCTCTATTCCAAGGTTTGTAATGAAAAACAAGATAAAAAAAACAACTCTGATCAGTTAGTATACGCAGGTGTGCGTGTATTAATGTAATGCCGTCGCATCTACGTCTTCATACGGATGGACATCCGTATACTTCCATCTTTACGTCGCTAGATGTATCCCACACCAGGGGATAGAGGCGAAGACATAGAGCTGATACTTGGGTGGGCAGCTGGTTCTCAACCACCATGTTTCCGTCTGTGTTGGCTGGGAACGTCTGAAAACGTTAACACTAAACTTTTCAAAGTCATCTGCTTGATTGTTATATTATAGGCTTATCATGATAATTATTGTCACATCATGTGGTTTTAGGTCACATATAAATTACACGAATTTTTGTATTTCATGTTGTATGGGTACATTAAACGCGCAATAGAATTTATTAAGCATTGCCCTAAGACTTTAAAATAAACATGCCTACAATCTCAAAGTTTTACCATCTTATCTGTATCTTGTACTGCTTGAAAAAAAGAATACATTTATATAAAGGGTTTTCCTTTTTTATGTTGATGTGTAATGAAACCTTGTAATGTGTGAAACATTGCTAGTACCCGTGGCAAAAATAATATTAATTACCACGTTATTTCCAGCGCCATCCAGAAGATTGTAGAAGTTTACACAGTCATCGGCGTAGGCTAGGCGATACAAAGAGACCCATCCAAGTTTTCCTCTTGTAGCGACCCTAACCACAGTGCTTATACTATGAAATTGGACCTAAACAAAAACAACTGATTTTAAAACATTTTACAATGACTACTGATAAGTAATAGCAACACATATTATATGCAAATATCTACATATTTTAAGAGTTTGAGCATGTGGTAAGAAAACAATCAAATGTATCTGTGATGACATATCCAAGAACGATTAAAGTTTTATTTCTTTTTATTAACGAGGGCTTGATATGTAATATACTATTACTGATTGCAAGCCGTCGACTTACAGTTGACTTACAGTGATATTTTTCAAACAACAAATTTTAAAGAAATGATATATATATGTATTGATATTTGCCTGCCATATTTTATATTTTGAAGCAAAACTCAATATAATTACTGGCTTGGTTAACCGGGCGTTAAAGAATTTCATAAATTGGTTAGAAAGTAGGAAATAATATAAGGGAGGCAATTTTCGACCAAAATTGATTTGTAATTTTAGGACAAATTATCAACGTTTCAGTTATAAATCTTTACGATGTCCTCCGTTAATTCGTGGACAACAAACCACTTATTAACTGATTTTATTTAAAAATGATTAATTGTTTTTAAATATTAAAAAATGACTATTTTGGGCATTTAGATCTGGTTCTCACTTTAAAACGCATAATGCATTTCACTTTTCTACATCTATAATAGTATGTATCCTCGCTTCTAACCTGAAGGTAGAATGAGGGCGGAACTGCATCTCTGTCAACAGGATCGGGTTGCCAGGATCCCGCCCTAGACATACTAGCCCTGTACGCTGCCCACTTTGAAGGGTCAGCTTCGCTTGTAGCCGTATAGTAGCTATCTGGTACTCGGATGTTGCCGTTCAGAAGAGGTTCTTCAACACCAACGCAACCTTCAGAAATGAAATGTGCAAATTAATGTTGTATCACAAATGTGATATTAAACGGTTGTGTACCCCTTGTTTTGAGGGATTGGGTTAACATATTATCTTTAATTTAATTGACATTGTGCTACGTCTGGTTTAATTATGTCTTAACGCTAACTCATTTGAGGAAGCACATGTCAGTCACTTGCGGAGTAACTAACTAACACATCAAAAGAAGAAACCATGGTAAAGCTAAACGCCGTAAAATATCGTTAAACACGGCGTAAAATACAATAAATACAATCACACATAACCAGAAATAATGATACATTTCTTACTATGAAAGATGATTTGTCTTTATCTTGATACTCTTATAATTCGACGCAACCTTTGCAGTATGTTAAATGTACTGAATAAAATATCATTGGAAAATAATGGCAACATTTTGTCAACAAAAGGTCGAGACGCAAACACAACAAAACTAAATAAGCAAATCTCTGACCCGGGAATCGAACACAGGACTTCAGGCAGTGCAGTTTAAAGCGTTTTCTCTGGGTCACCGAGAAAACTGAACGTATTGATTGTGTTAAAGCTATTTCACTTTGCAACAAATTATAAATTAAACGAAAAGCAAAAACGTACAATGCCTAGAATGAAATCCGAAAATTACACGTATTAAATCCCGAAAGTTTTTTTTAAACTGCATTTAAAATCTTCAGTTTACCTTACCCAGGAGGTAAATAACAAATGTTTAATAAAATTTGTATTTTCAAAATATAAAAACATTTTCCAAAGTACTTTTATGTTCAATTTTTATTGTGTCTTGTTGTCTCTGTATCTGGGTGTGTTAGTTTGTTTGGTTTGAGATGGTTGACAGCATGTCAATATATATTGCGGTGCATTGTTAGTTTTCATATTTAAACAAATCTATAATAATAACGTGTCTGAAATCCGTATTCATTTCAAAAGTTATAATCATTAACACATTTGTATTTGCATAAGCATATGCTTATTTTATTACAAATCAAATTAGTTTTACAAAAAATATTGAAAATGCTGTCTTACGCTTTTTGTTTTATTTTATGTCATGATAATTTTTTATGCTTCGATAAATTGAATACCTGGGAAAAAGAAGACACCAAAAGCTTCATCAGCGGTGTCTAACAGGTCGTGTTCATCGCCGTTGCTCAGAAAACAACTCCTCGTGGCTACGTTGTATCCCGCAACGTTACACCGGTTTTGTCTTTTCTCATCTAAACACTTCTGAACACATTTAATTTTCGAATACAACTGCAAAGTCATATAACTTGTTGCCACTATTTTGCCCCTTGTAAAATTAGTGTGTGTGTTTTGTACATATCCCATGCACAGTTCATATTCGAAAAGAAAAACAAATGCAGCTTTTGCAACTAACTCAGCAGAGAAAAACATTATTGTATTTAAGATTATTGCTAAATACGTTTATTAACCGTCAACGCCACTTTTCCAGTTTAGCCCACTGTGACACCTTTATATGTTTAGCGATGGCATGTGACGAGTCACATGTCTCTTGTTTATTCCATACATACATAAAATTACATAACGTATTAATCATAAAAGAAAACCTTATATTGACTGTATTGATCAATACAAAAGCACCGTTCAATAAGGTAGACCGAGTTTTTTTAATAATCTGAGGACATGGGTCCCCCAGAAGCATAATTTCTTGCCTGCTGCAATATTTGAATACGACCCATGCTATCGTATTTAAAAAAATTCATTCAGCATCAGAAATTGGTGTAAACGAGGTTCTTTCTTATAGCAAATTAATTATTGCCTATGCATACAATATTTACACCTCCTTTTCCACTGCTTCAATATCCTTTATTGGACGAAAAGGAGTTTATCCATCGATGAACGACGTTAGCTTTTTTACCGAGCAATGGTACGGGAAAACACTTATGACGTCAGAAATTACCCGCTTTTATAAGAATGTTGTAATATGTAAAATAGATGAAACAGCTTGTCTCCAGTTTAAAGTTTCTTTATTAAAGACTTGACTTATATTCAGTCTATTATATTTAAAATATTGCTTTCTATTACAATAATGAGTGTTGACTGTTTCAAGAGAACCAAGAGTGAATTTGTTGTGATCGATAGTGTAGTCAAATACTCTTGTCAATTTCTTCATGCGTTTGTTTGCACTTCAGTATGGTTAAAGAAGATCTGTGACGTTATACGTGAGTTAAAATTCATAATCAAGTATTTAACAAATAAATAATAAAGAAAGGAAATAAATGAATTGAATTAGGCAGGAATGCTTTGATACTTTTGTATTGATTGCGCGCAACGTCAATTCGTGCATTCAATGTTGACATGAAAACATTTATACCACCGCAAAACAATCTTCATAACTATATAGTTCGTTTGATATTACGTTTGGGTTCCAAATAGCCTAATTTAAGTGTTTGTTTTAGGTCCGAAGCTTTTGTCGCAGATTTTTAAACAAAAACAACAACAACAACAAACAAAGCAAGCATAAAAATCATTGCCAGAGCCGGGCATAGATACCGGGACCTCTCTCACCGCAGACGTATGCGTTACCTCTAGTTCACCGAGACAACTGTATTTATTGATTCAAGTCAAGCTTTTTGACTTTTTCAACGTAATAGGTCAAAACATAAATAAACATTGTAAAATTTGCGTAATATTTAACATATATGATAAATATATTTGGCAATTTTCCATATTGACGGGAGTAGAATTCACTGTCTAAGAGGGGTTAAAAGGAAGGTGTAAGCAATTCTTGTCAAAAGATACAGGGATAGCACGTTTGTAAAACCTGGGATAAAAAGTGCAACATGGGTTTTAAAAAACAGATAAAATAGGATGTTTGTATAGCGAGTAACAATGGCTTTTTATTTGTTTTCGTTCATAAAACAGCGAGACTTTTCGAATTTGATTATGAAAAACATTACGCAACATTTAACATTTGAGCGTCATAAATTGATAAGTCGACTAATGATTCCAGCTCTTATGACGAATATTCGGGGTTTTTGATATAGTTGTTTTTGGTTTCATGCATGCGCATAACGCATACATTTTGCCATATATGTGTTTTGCAGACAACATATGCACATAAGATATATGTATGAAATAGGTCGTAATAAATAGATAAATATGTATATCTGACTGATTTTAAGAAATACACATTTCATGCTGTACATTTACAATAAGTGTAATTTTTTTAATAATAGAAATTACATAACTATTTTAAAATGTAACATAGTACACGATGTAGTGCAACCCTAATTTTTTTATAGATTTAAAAAGGCTCATTATTTCTTTCCTTTTTTTTTCAAAGTATAAAAGTAAGTGGTATTTCATTTTATGGACAATGTCAATTTCAATATTAAACTGATCTATGAATAGAAAGAAGTTGGAGTCATGTCGATATATCACAAAGCATAATGTGAACCGTTTGTCATATAGGTTTGGCTTATGTTCAACGACTGACACTGTAGGAGATGTGTTAAATACACTTTTAATTCAATTAAATTATTAGCTTTATTCCCTTTGAGCAGTTTTTTAATATATACCCCGGGATGATTTAACCTGGAAATAAAGTAGTCGATATAACTTGCGTCCGAGAACTCATTGTTAATGTTTGCTAAGGCGTCTATGGTATTCCATTTACGTCGATTTATACTGAAAATAGCTTCCGTCTTTTGAAAATATGCTTTCAAATAACAAATAATATTTACTTCACAAACAACGTGACATTCCACTCATTCCCGATGTCATATTATTTATTTTATATTTCTGTGCATAGGCGATGAGATGTTAATTGTTTTTAACATAAAAACTATAACTAAGCGTATAGTTTACGTTTTAATGACACTTGGGTTTTACAAAAAAGGGAACGCCACACTACGCATGTTTTTGAGTTATTTAAATACCATTATTCACTTCCGGTAATTTATCACATTTTTCATTAATAATCCCTTTTGTTTTCCTTTTAAATGTGTATTGATATTACAATGAAAATAGGTACATATCGCGCAAATTGTTAAATACTTTACATGTAGTAAGGTTTTAATCCAAATCTAATTTAAATGAAATACATCGACATTTATAATATATACAATTTTAACGGGTTTTTTGTACATTATACTTGTTTTAAGTCATTACGTTTCACTTATTGTTGCATTTAAGCTCGCATTTAAATTCTGAAATTTATTTTGCAAATGGCGTTTGAAAAAAAGCAAATTCGTATATTTTAAATGAAGTGTACATGTAACTTAACTGTTTTAAATGTTGCATGGTTAAATATCATTGCGTTGATAATAAAGGGTGATAGCAGGCATTTACTGTGAAAGCAGTGATTAACAATGTCATAGAAATTCAATTAGTTTCGATGATAAAAAAGATTCGCTTTTTAAAAAAGATTTTAGGTGTAGGGCCTAGTCTAATAAGAAGCAAGTTGCACACAATATACACTTAACCCAAATCATAGGAAGGAACGCACCTGGATTTAAAATATAAAATACTATATTGACAAAGACAAATCATTTATTGACGGAAGGCTAGTACGCATAATATAAGAACAAATAAAGTACATGTATTACATTTGTATCTATTATTGTTTAATTAACATATTAAGTAATAAACATTGTTATAAAATCAACGAATGCATGCTTTTCATTGATTAATTAGGTTCTAATGTTAAAGCGTTTTCTTGCAATACAAAATCAAACCACATTCCAGTCCGACAACATATAGGCTTAGTTCTGGTTATACGAGTAAAACACGTGTTTAAAGCTCCTATCCCACACATGGTGGATTTTAATTTCCAAGAATCCAAAAATCGAAATACACTGCAGTATTTTACAGACTATCATTATCAATATAATACTTCTTTAAATTTTATTTATTTATTTTCAATAATCATTTCAACAAGTGTGGAATAGGCAGTGGCGGGTTCAGTATTTGACCTTAGTGAGTGGACTTTGTCAACGGGGGAGAGGGGAGTAGAACAGTATTGAAAGTGTTGACGGTTGAAGTAAAAGTACCTTTTTAGCATGTTTTGGCCATATATCTATTAAAAGTACGCTTAAAATGGATCGCGAGAAAACGAGCGAAACAAACATTAAGCGGTATGGGGGCGCCGGGTGCGCCCCCTGGATCCTATAGCGGATAGGATATTTTATAAACAGAAACTGATAAATGCCATGACTTCTGCAAACACAAAAAACGTAAGTAAAGTAACAGGTGAAGCTTAAGCATTTAACTCTAGCTGTAGAGTTAGCTATCGAGGGTTGTAGATTCTCTGTATGTCAGTCATTCCAGACATAACAACGACACATTCTGTTGTTCAAACATTTCAATTAATTAGTGTTATGACTATTTGTCATTATCTAATTCACAGATTAAATTGTTCTCTACAAATTTAGGACAGACTGATGATCACTGACATACTGAGGCAAAAAATGTCAACTCCGTTACAAAATAATATGTATGTTTAAATGGGAGCTATTATCCGATTTTGTGTTTTGATTTTGCGTTTCAGACATTTATTATTTTCGTATTTTGTGATATTTTCTTAAATATTAGTTTGGTAATACATTCTCTGTTAAATAAGATGTAGGTTTTGCCAAAAAGTGAACAATGTGAAAATATGAATGCGTTTAAAAAGAACGTATAAAAATTGCAGACGATTACAAAACCTTCAATAATATAACTGCTGTAACTGCTGTAATTTGCTATATCTGAATACTTAGGAAAGTGATATACCTAAAAACAGCAATAATTTCTTACATTTTTATCATTTTACACGTCGTAACGGAGCTGACATTGCGTAACGGAGTTGACATTGCAATAAGTAGACGCCCTTTTCAATTTGACCAATGAACATAATACGGGATTTTCATTTATACATACATAAAACTGTTGAGTGATCTAATTACTTTTACACATTTGCTTTTCAGGAAAGTTCCATATGCTAGATACCTCTGCAAAAATAGCATAATACAGTCCATCCGAAACAAAGTTCAGCAAAACTGCATCATTGACAAACTATAAATCATGTAAATCCACGAATAAAACCCAAGTGTTTTTACCATAAAACATAAATAGTTAGCATATGTTAGTTCACTAGTAGCAGTCATTTGTAACCAACCCAACCCCCCC
>Ga0224511_10003648_pt1 | contig 11230 bp, 2 predicted proteins | sample SF_May12_sed_USG_2_FD_169988 | JGI IMG/M metagenome (GOLD analysis project Ga0224511, IMG submission 169988) | Sediment microbial communities from San Francisco Bay, California, United States - SF_May12_sed_USGS_8_1 | ecosystem: Environmental > Aquatic > Marine > Sediment | place: USA...
AGGTCAATACAATACAATACCAACATATTGCATCGATTTGCGTATTATTGCTGTTGCGAATTAAATTATTACGAAGTAGTTTATTTAGTATGTTACGGTAATTATGTTCTTAAACAGATAAAAGATATTACAAAACAGCTTGAGAGTCCTATTTTTATATAAAAGCAGAGATTCGCATGAAGTATATACATTGTCGTGTGTAAATATAGTGGAATTGTCTGACTAAAAGGGGCTCAACTGAGGTCTGGACGTGTAAGCACTTAAAAAACATTTTTGAAAACCTGTTTTTTCTTGTTGTCGGCATGAGTAGTGCATAGCAGTTTATCTTGTGCTACCTTAATAAGTATTGGTTGGCAATTCTTTTAAAACTTGAATTACATCTGCCGATCTCGGAAACGCTTTTCTCTGTTCAACAGATACGTTCTAATTTTGAACCGAGTTGCAAGATCGATAGAGGACATATAAATGTAACACGAAATAGGTTGAAATACACTAACTACGTTGGTACATGTAACAAGAAAATATAGGTTTTCTTTTCTTTCCAGACCTCAATAGAATCCCTTTAAAATTACGTACCTAGTCTTGGAATAACACATCCACACACAAGGCAATGTGGACAAACGGGCCTCAAAAGCACTGACACAATCGTCTTATCGGAAATTATACAGTTGTTCGCATTGCTATAAATTCTTACATTCCGTATGAGTATGAACGTTTCTTTCTCTGACCATAGTTGGCCGCGATCGTTCCACCGTTTCAGAAACATAGTTGATCTTCGTTTGGCGTTTGACATAATAATTGTACATTAGTTATAGTTGTTTAGTATTTGTAATCATTTAAAGATTTATTACTGGCCAAATTTATCTAAATACATTGTCAAATAAACACCTTATTATTATTAAATGCATAATTTAACTAATATTGACAAACACAGTTTTTTCAACTGAGAAACTCATTCCGTAACATTTCTGGCCATTCTAAAAATCCGTTTTCTTATTTGACAAGGATAGTCAAATAAGATTTATAATTTGGCGCGAAGCTCTTCGATTATTTCCGTAAATGGTCGGATCAGATTTCAAATTAGCAATACCTAACAGTTCAACTCAATACGTTTCTAAAAATAGCATTCCTGAATGTTTCCGCATGCGAATGAGTTAACTCCGTTTGAAACCGATCGATCCCGAGAGCTTTTACAAACGGCTAGGATTTGAAATATTCGCGAATTTATATCCAGTCACATCTCATTGTTTCGATGAAATCAGATCTAAATCGTATTGCAATGTATCATTTATGAGGATATACTTATGATTTAGGTGAAATTTCATGAAAACTAAGGTGTATGGTTAAATGCTCTCGTTCAACGGTAATATAACTTTAATATACACATTAAAACTAGTTAGGGCCTTCCTTAAATAAATAAGTCAAACATAATTGGAACTAATTTTAAACCCGTAGACAAATACGAATATCAAACAACATAATGGTGAATAATTCTGTATTTAAATATAACTAGATAAGTTGACAACGCAATTGCTGGCATTGGGCTAAACGTGATATGTTGTCTAACACGCTGTGCAAACGCCAACCCGCGGCGTTTGTTTTAAGCATGTCAAAACAAACGGCGCCGCATGCCGTTCTAAGCGATTGCACAGCGCGCACGGAGCGTTGCTGGCGACTGCACAGCGCGGACCTCGGCGATCTGCATTTGTAGAACGCTGTGGGAACGCTGTAAGGACGCTTCTCTGGTGTGACTGGGGTTTTACATCGCCATAACACACTTGTAGGACGTGTCGTTATCACGAAAACATCATATCAAATCAGGAACGAAGACAAACGTATAGATCTTAGCACAGTACTTTCTAAAAACCTTCAATGGGACTTTCTACACTGCAAAAACATCGCCTGACTGTTAAACGCAGGGATTGCTATATTATCAAATTTATCATTAAAAGTGTTGAAACCAATAGTAAAAAAAATTAAAATCCTAATAATTAACTAATTAATAATGTTTTCATGTGATTGCTAATGCTTCTATGTTGGTATAGTAGGGTATGCTACAGACAATTCGTTCTAACATCTCAATTTGTGAAGTAGTGAGAGAAAAAAGAAAACGTCGTGCATATTTATCCAATTGGTATTGTATTTGGTTTTTACAGTAGGATGCTTCCGAAATGTTATGTGATTCGTCTTTAAAATCTAAATATGTAAAATGATAAAATCAACTGTAACAGTTGTAATTTCCAAAGGAACCGTATGCAGTGTTACTTAATTTAAAATGTATTCAAGAATATTACATAGACGTCGATATCTATTAGGAACTGTATCATCCAGTCGATATATCTCATACATCTAGATCTTCTATCTGCGGCCAGCGGTAGACATCTGGAGTATTTTACGACACCTCCGGGACGAGTGACAATGTTTTAATATGACAGGGGTATTTAAGAGACTGAAATGTAGCTAAGACATCATGAACATAAAATGGGTTACTAGTAACTTATTTAACTCGTGGTGCATGAATTTATAAGACGAAGGTTTCATTAGTATCGTTTTATGGTTTCCGTTCTTTTGGTTGAATTGCGTCCGTGCACATTATGTGTACATGTATATGTGTTTGCCAAAATGCAAATAGAACATATTTTGTTGATTTTCAAAGACGATTTTTAAAAGTAACTTCTTTCTTATCTTTATTTTTATGAAATGTTTATGTACCTTTTTTTTGGTTTGCTGATGTTTTGTCGTAACATCTCACTTGACACCGTCACTCAGGGGTACAATCGAGAATATGTTTATATACTGTGGATGTGTAAGTATATCAATAAATATTACTTAAACATGACATTATGCTGTAAAGATGTACGTTTAATTATTAAGGTAAACAAAACCTTTCTAAGCCGCGTGCATTAAAGCGAAGTGTGTCAAGACAGTATTGACCTAATCTTGTTCTCACCATAGCCGGAGGTTTTGTGTATCTCTACAATCAACAGAATCCTTATATGTAAATATATAAGAGATCGCCAAAATATATACAAATTAAAGGGGTAAAGACGCTAACAGTACTACTGTATATGAATTGTATCCTTGAGATATAAATACGAGATAATAAAAAACCTTTTGATCCATTCCGTCACAGACATTTATGAATGTATCAAGTTATAAGCAAAAATAACGTTCTTTTATTGTTAAACAAACCATACATGCGATGGACATTAAGATTACCAATCTGATGTACATGTAGTTAGTTTGTTCGGTAATGTTACTTAGCTCCTGCATGTATTAATAGGTTTTAATAACATAAGTTGTGAACAAAACCAACAATGTCCGCGTCATCTATGGAAGTACGAATAAAAGGGGAATAGACTCTAACAGTATTATCTCGTTATGTAATTGCACAATACATATGTCGTGTCTTGGGAATAGAAACACGATCACAATATACAGTAGCAGGTGGAAAACTGACACGTTCTTCAGAACTTAGAGTTCCAACTCCAACAGGTACGCGTATTTATCAATGGTGTTATGAAAATTCCAGACCTATTATCCTGTGTTTTATCAAAAAACGGTTTGCTCAATCGATTTATATTTTACCTGATTTTTATAGAATCATGAACTCTTGATTGAATATCCGAAATAAATGAAAACACATTGTTTCAAACGTCAAACGATTTGATTTTAGAAAGCCTCCTCACCGCATATGCTGCACTACGCCCTCGGGATGGAATTTCCCATCCACACCAGAAACACAACACTTATATTGTCGCTCGGCAATTGTTAAGATTGACAGCTGTAAGTTATTCGAGGTGCTGTTTAATTACATGCTTACAATTATAGGGGTGTAAGAGTTTTCCAGCACCGAAAGTCCATGTGGAAATCCTTGTCCTATATGCAAGAAAAAAGCAGAATAATCGCCTATGTTGCATCACCATCATGGAATGCATATTTCCATTCATGTCAGAAACACGTGGAACGGGTAGTCTTCGTTCCAACACAAACATCATTTAATTAAAATATTAACACAAAGCTTATAAATTGGTTGAATAGCAAACCATGACAAAGGGTGATGTTCGATTATTGCAGTCCTTTGCATTGTCCGTTAGAGTTTCTCAATTACAGTGTGAACAGCATACAGCTTCAGACAAAAAACGTACCGAATGAAATTCCTAGTTCGTGATGCTAGGCTTCTTGTTTGCTTGTTTGTATGTCTGGGTTTAACGGCACATTTAAACAAATTTGGTCATATCGTGTCAATATATGAGAAAGATCCCAAACCAGACATGTTGTTGAGTTATCTGGAATTTTAAGATGAGATCGAATGTCTTTAAAAGTCTACACGAATGTTGTAAGCATTTAGGGTAAACTGTTGTATATCCATTGTATTTAAAGGCGTTAGATGCATTAAATATTTGAGATAATTTATAATACACTTAAATGATAGCATTGTTGTATACAACTGATAAACTATTTAGTTTCTAACTGTTCTTTTTTAATTAATATAGTTGATAGTGTATTAAATTTAATGTATACTTGATTCTCGTCTGTTGGCATTGAATATTTTAATCAAAATGCAAACTTACCTTAACATTAGTCTACACGAAAAGCTTACTTGTATACATTTGACCTACATAAGACATTTAATGACCGGCGAAATACAATGGTACTTGTGATTGGCATAGATGTTCGTTTGTCGTGCCCTCGTGTTTCAGTTTGGCCCGGAACTTATATAAGTCAGAAAAAACAAATAATACAAAAAGAAGTGCATATTTTGTATGTTTGTTTTTTCAATATAATCCGTAAATATTGCTACGTAGTTATGCATACTGTATATATTGTATACCTAGCAAAATAAACCGTCAACACTTACACTGAAATTACGATGACCTTGTTCGTCTGTTGAATTAATACGATACTCCTATTTGCGTATTGATATGAGATCTTATTCATGAGTTTGTTTACTCAGGTGTTGTTTGTGTTTAAAAGCCTGGAGAAATTTTAAGTAACAGTCTTCCCTGCGTGACAGTAGGATTATGCTTGTTTGGCCCTAATCAACAAGCAAGTCGTCGAATTGCATGTTACATTCGTTGTAACTGTTTCCGGATGTTGTCCATAACGAACATTTTTACACAAAGAATATCCTGATCACATGTTTACAAAATCTAAGATTGTTATACCGCATGTACATGTACACATGATCAGTCTATTTATATCAATTATTTGAACTGTTTTTAATTAAATGCATTTTCAGTTCAACCGTGCAAAAGCCATATCTTTCTACCTCTGGACCACAGTTTCACTGTGTTTTACCTACATACATGTAGTACACTCATATTTACGTATATTGATTGATAATATACAAGTATAAAAACGTTTTAGTAAAGTATGTACCTGCATCTCTCTAAATTATTTTTATTGCATTTACGGTGTGCAAACATTTGTATGTGTATAATTTGGAATAGTATGCATCTATGATTTTTAAACATGTATCTAGTGTCCTTTAGTTTGTGTAGTTGGTGAGTATTTTACATATCAATATAAATCTATTATGATAAGTTCTTACAATGATATAATATTTTAAATGTATATTTACGCATATTTTGAATAAGTAAATAAAGTCTGGAAAGTGTATTTTCCCAAACATATTTCTTTTTTCAATTTACTGCTTAGCTAAATGAGTATGCAATTTGGGCTTCAGATTCAAAGGGGGTCTTAGAATACTCTATTTTGCTCTATAAATGTTTCAAAGTGATGTTCATAATTCCATCCAAAGACCATTGCAGAAATTGTTGACAGTAATATGATCTCAGGTTAACATTAATTTTTAATATCTGGTTTAGAATAAATCAGTTGTAAAAAAAGGTCAATGTAAAACAATTCTAACACATTGCATTGATTTTCCTATTATTGGTTTTGCGCAGTAGTTTTACAATCGTTTGCATTGTAACTGTTTATGAAATGTTGTCTGAAACAAAATAAAGGATTTAACACAACAGTTCTAGTGTCCTATTATTTATATAAAAGCAGAGAGTTGCGGGCAATACATGCATTGTCTTTTGTAAAATATCCTGGCCTTGTCTGACTCAAACAGCCCTCAGAAGCACTTACAAACTGTCTCATCGGAAATTAAGCACGTGTTTTCCGTTTCAGAAACATTGTTGATCTCCACTGAGCGTTAGACATAATGAGTGTACATAATTTGCGTATATAAATAAGTAGTTATCTAGTTTAATATGTTTAGTATTTGTTGTAAATTACTATACACATTTGAACTATTTAGTACGAAAGATAATTTAAACTGATGAAAGGCAAAGCCATCTGAAAGCATAGCCTGCATCGGAAAATAAGCCTCGATTAAATATATCTTGGCTTTTAACACGTTACATGTGTACCAAATACGAAAATCACACAACGTTAAGCTGAATTAGTAAGTATTAAAATTTAATTATAATTAAGCTGCTAGTACTGCGCAAACAGAGGTATGCTTATTTCGAATATATAAACAAATATATAACATATCCTTGTTACAGGTTGAGAACTTTTGCAAGTACACTGAAAAAAAATTAAATAGGAGAATAACACAATGGGCAAATCGTTCGAGTAATTCTAAAAGGCACGTACCATCGTGTGCCAACATATCCGATATCACCCCCACAGTAATGACCTTTTCGTAGAGTTAAAAAGCAGTGTCTGTTCTGTCACACCAATACGCTGCACTAAATGATACGATTCCTACTTCTAGAAACACAAGCTAGCTGATCATGGATTTAGAACATGTATGTAGAAATGTTTATGTCCAATGAAGTTGGACATTGATTAACTTTTGGTACAAACATTTATAAGATAGAACAGAGACACGTGTTTTATGTCCCGAGTGTGCCATTAGCATGAAACGCGGTTGTGTTATGAGACAGCAACATATAAGATATGTAGTAGTACTGTGTGACGAGACTGCGATAAAGGGCGCTAGAGTTGTAGCATCGTTCAATACCATTAATGAACGGTTTCCAAAAAAAAACGAGCCCGCTATTTTCACCATGCAGTCTGTGTTTCTTAGTACTTTTTAGAATACTTTTATTTAATTAAAATAAGATAATTCAAATGATGCATGCTGGTTTACACAAACTTTGTCAGCTGGCGCCTGATTCTTTTTCAAGACCGTAAGCTGAAATAAATATTAACGTATTCTTGCATTATCTAATAGGACAAAAGACATTTTTCCAACACGTCATATCACGTGTGTGTCTAACTTAGCTTAAGTAAGAATAATAGTTTATTCCAGTTTTGGCAATATAGTTAGAACTGCCAAACGTACTTAGTAACTTTTTAATGTTCCCAAATTATTGTTTTAAGTGTGTGTTAAGGTGTAACCTATTCGGTATAAATAGATATCGAAAAGACAACCCATTCATTTTCACATAAAAACATTTATCCTAAGGGAAAATACAAACGGTTTTAACGTGCCTATATGTTGTTTCATCATTAACGCTTTACTATGACTCAATGTTTGGATCGCAAAATACCGTATCACAAATAATATCAGCTAGGTAATCACACAAACCTGTTTATGTTAATTTTTCAAAAACGATTTCACAAAAGCATGTTTTCGTTCGTAAAAAAAACAAATGATCAAATATAGGCACGAATTACTGTATTTTGTAAACTGATTACTTACATAATTATATGCTGTACGTATATGTACATGTATTGTTTATATGATTCAAAGTAATTATAATTTGACTCGTTAAATACATGAGAAAATATACAAAAACAGCTTTAGGGTCGGAATTGTAAAATATTCAACAACTAAAACCAAGGCCACCATAAAAAGTAGTTTTATCTTACAGCAATAATGGAAAAGGTATGTCTAACAGTCACACCTCCGAATTATGTTTTGTACTGTTCTAAGTGTTTGTTTGTGTATCGGCCGTTTTGTGAAGTGCCCACTAAACGTGAATTGTCTACATTGGTTACAACATATTTTCTTTGAACATCTCTTCCATTTATATATTAACCCTGCACTTAAACTGCATATCTATCCATTTGGAATTGTATTATTTTCCACAATTAGATGCTCCTGGAATGTTCTTTATTTCGTCTAAAAATCTTAACATGTAAACAGAATAAAGTCAACTGTTGCAAAGTACAAAGGAACCGTACGTAGTAATGTTAATTTTAAGACCATTCAAGAATATTATATAGACGTCGTTCTCTATTAGAAACGATATCTTCCAGTCAATTTATCTCATACATCTATATCCTCTTATCCGCCGCCATCGGGAGCCATCTGGAGTATTTTACGACACCTCCGGGACGAGCGACGATGTTTTAATGTGACAAGGATATTTGCAAAATATGTAGCTAATACACCATGCACTTAAAATTGGTTAACTTATTCAACTCGTTATTTAAAAATCTTAGAAAGGTTTGACAAAAAAACGTTTTATTACTATTACATTTGTTATTTATTGATATTTATTTTGCATTGCGCATTGTGAAACAATGTTATGTAAATTAAGCCTGGGTGCCGCATGTTTGGTGTTGAAATGCAAAATGACGGGCGTAATGATTTACATTTCATATCACTATCATATTGGTAAGGAGGACATTCATCGCACAACCATTAGCCAGCAATTGAAATTGATATGGAATTTGTAAATTAATACAAATGTATGCATGTATATCCTTATTTTTTAACACTGTTACACGTATCCGTAATGCATAGTTCAGAACACTTTCAATATTCTCCTTTTTGTGTAGTGTTCCTTTGTTCGTGTGATAAGGTTTATTACAGACCGTTAGGGATTTTTTTTTTACTACATTGTAGGTCAGATTGTCACCTCACAATATAACCCTAGTCCATTTGGATTAAGATTTACCATGTACTCTATAAATAATCATCTGTCCAGTTCTATTCGCCTATGAAACATTGCAAGTAGACCCTTTCGATTAGACTATACAGATTCAACAAAATTCCGTAGCAGCTAAATAAGGCGCAGCTGTCATGCACTAATGCAGGAAATTATTAGACAGAAGGTTTCACTATTGCCGATATATGATTTCCGTTCTTTTGGTTAAATTTCCGTCTGTGCACAACATGTGTACATTTATTTGTGTTTGCCAATTTGCAAAGATACCAAGACTAGTTTCGGTTTTGCACAATTTGTATAAATGGCACACAGTCATTCAAGGGGGAGAGGCTACACTTAAAAATACGTGTAAGTATATATTTAACAACTAGTGTTTCCAATTGAATAGGCTATGCTTCTTTAGGACTTTCCCTTTTTTAGATTAATTTAACTAAACCATTGTGTAGTTATATGTTCTGGTCCTCTTGGATCATGGTCTGTATGTTGTTTGCATTTGAGTTCCGCAAATGCACTAAAGGGCGTCATTGGTGTGGCATTTTCATAACGATTTATAAACATATTCAGTAAAACGGAGGCTGCTATTTTTCGATGCAGGCCTCCTTTTTTGTCTTTTCTCATATTAATGTTGATTATACCATACAGCTATATCCATTTGTCTAAGGGTAAGGTATCTGTGGGTGTTGATTAACATGAAAGAACAAAAATATATATTGTATAAGCTTGCTTTTAGTTTAGACTATACATCTGTCTGGCCGGAAATTACACCCTTGTAAATAAACGATAGCTTTGCTTATACGTAACTTGATACATTCATGCGTTTGTGACGGGATGGGTCGTAAGGCTTTTTATTATCTCTTATTCGTATTTTGGAGATTATGGAAGAGACGATGCGGTCAGCAGCTGATACGATACGTATGCGATACTGACTTTGGCTATACGATATGTATTCGATACGATACACATGTACATGACTTAAGGTTTCAAACTCAAAAATGTTTTATTTCAACAACAATGTGAACATTTTAGGTTGATCGATACAGTGAATCCAACAAATACTAGTGCTAAAGCAAAATGATCACCTGTGTAGTGTGTACCATAGATTTATTCACAAAGTATTAGTTCAATATAGATTTTGCAATTAAGATAAAACTCAATATGCCTAAGTAGTTTGCCTAATGTAAGAAAGTCAAGTGTGAAATTGAACATCCGGATGATTAAATTATAAATTAATGTTTTTGCGGCTGTCGCCATTATCGGTATCGGTACAGAATGATACGTATCGATACGTATCGGTTTATTTTTGTATTGATAGTGTACCGATATCATTTTATCGTCCCAGCTCTATTGGATATAAACTGTATAAACAACATTACAGTTAGAGTATTTACCATTTTAATTTGTATATATTTTGGCGATATTTTGTATATACTATAATGCATACGAATTTACTGTTTATTATAGAGACACAATAGAGGAAACTATTTAATCACTACTGACTTTCAAAAGACGCACTTTGCTATCATGAACACGGGTTGATGGCTGTAATGTCGTCGTTTATTTTTGTGATTATCAGATACCATATCAAGAACAGACACGCGATGTGCATTGATATTACAATTTTCATTTATAGTTTTCTTTTGTAATTTTGTTTAGATGTGTATTTGGCTTGTGTTGTTTTTCCAAATTGTTGCTTCTATTACTTCCACAGCATGTGGCAGGTTTTAATAACAAAAGGGTTCAACAAAACCAACCATATTACCGTCATGTTTAGAAAGACACTTGGTTATTTAAGTTCCCAACATATTTATCGTGTTTAACACACAGGATTACCTACATCTATGTAAATGTTTATTACGGTATTTTCTGTTAAACAACGCTGTAATTTGAAGACGTCTATACTTGACATAACATCTTATTTCCCGATGAATTGAATGACGCATATCTGGCTGTATTTTAACTAGACAACTAAATGGTTAGGAATATATCAATATGGCATTAACTGCTATTAATTAGTATCGGTTGAGTGTAACATCAACCAACATTCATTTTCAATTACTTTAATATTAAAGTAATAGTTGTGTTATGGACTAAGAAGGATACACATTTGTATGATTTATCAAAATATAAACAAGACTTTTCTCATTAAAATGATATATTTATTATGCTTGTCCTTTTCAACCACAGAAATTGACAGTGATTATTGTATGTTTTGCATGTGTAACATACTTAGTTTCCATTGAACATATACTACAATTTCTATTTACTTGTTGAATCATAACTATTCGAAGATAAATACCGTGTTTGTTTGCTCAGGTTTGCTGTATTTACCAAGTCTGAAGAAAATATGTTTGATCATCAGTTTTTTTTCT
>Ga0224511_10003649_pt1 | contig 11230 bp, 6 predicted proteins | sample SF_May12_sed_USG_2_FD_169988 | JGI IMG/M metagenome (GOLD analysis project Ga0224511, IMG submission 169988) | Sediment microbial communities from San Francisco Bay, California, United States - SF_May12_sed_USGS_8_1 | ecosystem: Environmental > Aquatic > Marine > Sediment | place: USA...
AATGTTAGCACCCTGGAACGGATCACATCGAAAAAAATGGTTCCGGGTGCCGGGTTTTAGACGCATTTAGGCGGTGGTATACTCATTTTATACTCGTTAAAAAGAAATTGTAGCCACAATCTTTAAACATTCTAACAACTGTTAAATCTTATGACGAATTGCTTCGAAAAGTAAAAACAGATCACTATGTTTGCAAAATAGGGTTACTCAGAATTAAAAAAATAAGTAAAACATCTTAATCGCTTTAATCGCCGTAAGGACGCTGTGTGTGCGCCGTGAGCGCGCCGTGAACACGCTGCAGCACCTGCTTGCGCGCTGTGAAAACGTCATGGACGCTGTAGAGACGCTGTGGGAACGTTGTGTGGACGCTGTAAGGACGTTGTGTACACGCCATAACTGACAAATTTGATAGTTTTAGGCGTATTCCGCGGCGATCCCACAGCGCGTTGACATGGTTTTAGAACGCTGTACAAACGCTGTGGCATCGTCGTTTGGTGTGACAGGGGATTTAGCGTTTTGATCTCCTTATTTAATCCTGCTAATAAAGGTGGTTTAAGTCACTTATTTTCTGGATCAAACATGGCCGACATTCGCCGAATAAGTCGACAAAGAAATGCCGAAAACATCCCTGTAAGAGTTTTTCAAGACCGGCTGAACCCCATGGAAGTGTAGTCTTAGGACGAGATTTTTGCTCGGTACAGGATTCGGCCACACTCTGTTGAAATTCTCGTTCTGTGAAGATTGGCAGGTTGGAGTTCTCAGGTGTGCCCTTCATTGTGGTTGGGACAAAGACATACGACTGTCAAGTCGGAAAGGACAGGAAGATTCGACGAAAAAAGCTCTTAGGGTACAGTTAAACTTCTATGATCCCTTTTGAAAACAGCAGATAGACATAACTTGAAATAATAAAGGTCAATGAGTAGATTTGCAGTGTTCCAGACACCATATTTGACCTTAGTATTTGCAGAATCATTGCTTGTCTGATAATATCAACTGTTTAGAGGAACTAAATGGAATTTGGTAGACAGATAAAGGGCAATGAGAATATGTACAGGAACCATACCTATTATTCCAGTATCTTTATTCATTTTCCCCTCCTGCTCATGCTCGTGTCTGTACAATTTCCGTGGAGCATTAATCAGTTACACAGATTCTCTAGTCATTTTTCTCTTTTTTTCCTGTAATATTCTAGATTGAAAATGACCACAGTTCTTACAGAATGGGGAAGAAATTCCTCCTTTGTGATACAAAGAAGCTGAATTGTGGAGCGCGATGTGTGATGCGCGAGATGCACAGGTTCCCTACATATCAGGTACCTTATATGGTTTGTACTAGTCAAGCTGTTTTTCTATACTATATGCATGAGTTATACAATAGTGATTTTTTAAATAAAAAGAAGGTCACAGGAAATGCCAAAGGACAAGAACGAAAACGTGTGACAGAAGACTTGTTGTGCAGGTTGCTGGCTGGGAAAGACACTCCACATTGGCAAAATATTATTTCATGTCTGCCAGGAATTTCTCATCATTCAGGTCATCCTGTTTGACCTGGAGAGGTATGACTTCCAAATGCATTTAACCCATCGGTGATTATCTTATAAGTCAATATAGCATAATATTCTTATCCCTTTGAAATGACATTTGTATTTTGTTTAGTAAAAACTCATTGAGGACTATAATTCATTTTTGGTTTAATCATATCCAAGCAGAATGTTTGGTAGCTTTGGACCTTAGATGTAATGACATGTGACATATGGCCACAGTTAATTGACACATGACACTTTAAAAGAGTAAATATACTTTTTTCTTTTTCTTCTCCAGAAAATGTTGAGAAAGTGTGCGGTTTGCTGCAGCGGAAAACTGGTTTAAACCCCTTATAATACAAAACATAAATATATTAAAATGTTTTTCTTTATTACTAATTATTTTCTTCCATTTGAAAATGGAAAAGTCTCGTAAAATAATTTCAATCCAGGCACTCCAACACCAGCATGGCAAAGCCTTTTCCAGAAATTTCAAGTCGGGAATCAAGCCTAGGTGACAGTATCGAGGTAGCTCAACATGATGATCCCCAGCCCTGTTCATCCAACACTGATTGCACTTTCAATTACTCGGAACCTGTAACAATTGAAAATCTGATATCGATAAGAAAATCAGTGGCACATGATTTGGAATGTGCTCAGATCTTATTGAAACGAAACCCATACCAGACCAGAGACTTGAATAGTTTACAAAGATCCAACAACTATTCGGTAAATAAAGTAAAAACACTTTAAAAGAAAAACAGTAAGCATCTCAAGGAATATTTGACATCATTGTTTCACACGTCTGACTTAGAAAATGAGATCAATCTCCAACTGTAACAATAAACACAACAACGACAAAGGCTGTGATAAAATAAAACAAAAATCTGAAAATAAAAAGCGAAGAGCTACAAAAGGATAATAACACATTAAAAATTCATGTCACTGCTTTAAATAAAAAATGTAAGAAGTCAATTCGTGATCTTTCAGAACTTTCAAATGCGAAAAATGCATACACACAAAAATCAAAGTTACTCCAAGAAAAATCAGTGAAAGTCCGGGAGTTTTCTGAAAAAGTTAGCTTCTTGCAACAAACACTTAACAAAAGAGATGTAAGGAACCTGAACAAAAAAATAAAAGAAGCGACACCATTATTGACACATTAAAATCAAAACTCGATGAAATTGAGAAAAAAGAAAATGTTGAATTGAATGAAGATTACAAAAATGAACGGCTTGGGGGTTTCCCTTTTATCAGTTTAATATTACTTACTACAGCTGTTGTTTAGTGCCTGTGTGGCGGCTGAAAAAGTTGCCCCGTACTACATCATTGTGTAGTCATATTTTTCTGGTCCTCAGGGATCATGGAGTGTACATGTATGTTGTTTACATTTGAAAATGGAGTTTTGATCATGCGCTAGGGGGCGTCAGTGGTGTGGCATCATTCATTACCACTGATGAACAGCTTCAATAAAACCGAGGCTGCTGTTTTCTCGTGCAGGCTTTGCTTCCTGAGGGCTTTACCTTTCATCAGTTTAGTCTGCAGAAGACAGTGTCAAGACTAAAAAGCAAACTAAAACAAATGAAAGAGGCCAAGTCAGAAACACATGAACAACATCAACATGAAATGCTAGAACTTCAGTTATGTATTTCTGAAAAAGTAAACTACATACAACAACTGGAGGCAGCACAGAATCGTTTAGACAATGGAGAAATAAAAACTTTTAAAAATGGAAAATACACCAACAAAATAAGAGAATGTTGTATGACTTTAATAACTGAATGCAATGTCACTCTATCCAAACCTCCTGCAGTAGTAAACACAGTCTTGCAGACACTGACAGGAAAAGTAGCACCGAGGCTACTTAGTAAATCTCTTTTGAGCTGGTTGACGGCAGAAAATAAAGCAGTGGCATCGACACATGTTCTTGAAAAAAATGTTGGAAAATTACAACCCAGCAGACATGCAGGGCAACACTTTACATCAATATGCCACCACAAAGTTCCATGAACATTTTGAGGGTTTCCAGGTCACTGTGAAGTCTGGAGACTCATACACTATTGGTCTGAAAAGTGTCAGTGGTGGTTCAGCTGACACATTCTTGAAAGCCTTCTATGATACAATTGGTGATCTTACGCAAGTTGTTGCTGAAACAGGAAAAGAAGAGAGAAGTTAGAGCAAAACTAATCGCATCAATTAAAAACTACATGAGTGATCAGTGTGCCACGAACCATATGCTAAATGAAAGTTTTGACAAATTATGAAATGAATTTATCCCTGCTATGATTAGCAACTTTGAATCTCTTACAGATATGTATATATATATAATATTATAGTTCAGCTTATTACATAAATTCATTAGTTTAAAGGGTAAGAATCAGTGTATTTGTGTCATTGCTGGTGCCATTATTAGCCTTCTATTGCCTTCATAAACTTTTGTATTCACCAAATAGCGATAAGCTATAAAAACGGAAATTACCATAACTTTACTAATTTTTTATCCGATTTGATTGAAATTTGTACATAAATAATTGTTTAAGTGTCCTCTAAATGAATTAGCTTAAAAAACATAGATGAGAAAAATAAAGTGACTGAACATTTACCCTATCCGTGCATACGCGATTTTATACTCGTCCGTCCGAGCGCATGTTTGCCTAGCTTCAGCTTCAATAAGCGATCATACTCACCATGTTTTTCACAGTTTATCAAAGATTGACGATAAGCTTATTGTCGTCAGAAGGGTATTGACATGCGTTTCCCCTATGCAATAATCATGCCTGTCCAAATTAACAAAACATGCATTAAGACGTCATGTCTGTATTTATAGAAAAGCCTTGTTTTCTGTGTTAGTGTTTACACTCGTATTAACGAATAATGCATAATGTATTAAAGAAGCGAGCTATCCGCAAATTAAGCAAAACAAACAAAACCTTTTTCTAGCGTTCTAACAATATATTGAATTTCAGATGAGCGAAGGCTACTCTAGTAGATCTAATATTTATAAATAATTATTTATTGAAATAGTATAAAATTCGAAATGATAAAGTTCTTATGTTAAATAAATACAACAGACTTACCTACTAAGTAGAGCAACTTAAGCGTTGGCGGAGGTGGGATGCATGGTCGTCAACGGCAGATGTGCTGATGTTCGTTGATTTGCTACACTTACTGCACCAAAATGAAAGCACCGACGCAAGTCCTCTTACGACTTCATTATTACATCGGTTTCGTGTTTCAACAGTCGTTTAAATATGTACATGTTCATTTCTACATGTAGATCTACAGTACTACTTCATAAATAAGATGTGCAGCGTAACAGGTTTCAAGTATTGTACTGAGAAAAGTTATTTAAACCATTTCAAGTTTACTAGAAGATTATAATTTCAAGTCTACAAAATGGTTCATACCAGCTTAGGAATCGTGTTTGGCGATGCCATATTGTTAGGTCTTGGTTAAGTTATAGTTTTATGTTGTTTGATCTACTGATCAAGAGATAACAATACTGTTAGCCTCGGTGCCTACAATTCACAGTTATATTATATTTAACCGTCAGGATTCTCTTTCATAACATAATCAAAAACAAGGTCATTTGAACGTGAACGTAATTCTTTTAATAATTCTCTGATTTTTCAATAGCAAAATAATAAAGTTTGAATAATGGCGCTAAATAAACAATGGTGCTATTCTCAGCCTTGGCTCGTAGTGTCACACAGATAATTCAACAATACAATATAAGTAACAACAAATAAGCAACAGTAATAATTAATGTGCTGCAAGCTATGCCGCCCTCCGCCATAGAATGTCAAAATAGTCCCTAGTGACATTATCAAAAATAAGCTTTAATCATAAGAAACTTGGTAAAATAGAAGTAGAAATATTTATAATACTTCCAATCATGAGTGGTATTGTGTTCATTCGTGGCCTAAACATCAATAATCTAGTAAAACAAGAAACATTGTATCGTTGCGCGTAACCTTCAAGGAATGAAAATGGAAGATAAACTGTCAAATTCTAATTCAATGCAGTCAAATGGAATTACAGTGATACAAGAGCTAATAATGGAGGCAACATGAATTAAATCATTAGTTGACAGTTCAATCTATGGAATAATAACAGGCTGTAGGGGAATTACATATTTTATAAACAAACAGTTGGTGCTATTTAACCTTACTAAAAATGCAATATTTACAATACAAAAGTCTTCCCCATTCTGGAATTCCCGAGTTGACATTGCGCAAAAATATCAAAATGGTTGAACCTTGAAACAACGAATTAGTGTCTTTAAATATAGTAAGGCATCAAACAAATGATGCCAAATCGATGTTTAACAATAGTGGAATCAATTTACACTAGAAACAAATGGATGTAATAGGAAAGCAGAATAACATGTGGTTTTAAGTTCTCAAAAATAACAGTCATGATAAACAAACATGGCGGCCATGACAGCATCTCCAATGCAATAAGGATTTACTGAGAACTGTTTTAATAGGTATTTATGTAATTATTGGTGACAAATGAAATGATTTTGAAATATGATTATTGTTACTATTACTTTAATAATGTATAAGAGATAAGTGAATGAATGTTGATGAAAATAATACAACAAATTAATATATCAGGGCTCACAGTTATTAAAACATTAACGAACTCGTGGACAGAACACTGAATTACGTAAACCAAAGACCATGCTTAGTATTTATTCTATGCTTAGTTATTAGTTTCCAGAACAACATCTTCTTTGCATGTTGTACGTTGCAAGGTCGACTGTAGATACATTGTACTACTAGAAGTTAATACGCAACAAACCACAAACACAGGCATTGTTTGAACATCCCTTACTTTGCCTTTTATCAGTTTATTAAAACGCAATTTTTTGAAAACTTAATAACTAAACATTATCTGCATCACTATTTCGTGCGACTCGACGAAAATGAACAACAAGTGTTCATTGTTATGTTCAAACAAAATGGCTACTTAAAGCAGCTTTCCTCCAGATGCTCAAAAATAAATAATGACAAAAAATTAACGGTAAATATTGGTCAAATTATGTTCAGTGGAGAAATCTATTATTACTGACCACTAATTCAGTTGACAAAATCGTTGGTAAAACATCGTTTTTCTATGCATTATCTTCTGCGTTACTGACGCAGTAGCCGCTATGTATAGTAGGAATATCCCGATGGCAAAAAAAGCGAACTGTCTGTTTTCAAAGCAAAAAAAATATGTAGGTTTTGTATTTCTAATAACTTTTATATAATTTATATATTTGAAGAGATATTTTGAAATATTTGTAACTAATGATTTTCAAGTATATTCTGGAGGTCAGCTGTTTTAAGGATTACGAATTGAACATGGAGTCGTCAACTCAAAAATGCAAACGTTTGTTCACTTAATAATTTGAATAACAAAGAAAGATAGAAAAGTAATTGAGGTCGAGCCAACTTTTCTAGTATATTCTGGGGGTCATCTGTTTTAAGGATTACGAATTGAACATGGAGTCGTTAACTCAAAATGCAAACGTTTGTTCACTTAATAATTTAAATAATAAAGAAAGATAGAAAAGTAATTGAGGTCGAGCCAACTATTCTTTATTCCGACATAGAAGAGAAAAAAAGAATTCGTTGTTCTAAGAATCCAAACGCAAAAGACATATATTTAACACAGGACATTATCTAGTTACTAAACCTTGATCCATCGCTGAAATGGACTCGTGTCTCCGCCAATTATTTCTTCGATTACATTCAATCACAGAGAAGGCAACCAAATAACAACCCATTGATAATAAATGGGCTTAAGTGGTGCGCAAATTGTTTTCCTTGATAGCAATATCTGTGAAATGTTTCATAAGTGTTAACAAATGGTTAACGGATTGTGAGGCATAAGAAGTGCCATTTGTTTGAGGTTATAACCGAACATTTATACAAGCATTCGTACAAGTACATAATGTACGCAGTTTCCTTCAAAATGTGTAAAATCAATGGACTTAAATATTTTTGGCTAAAATATTACCATTACCGTGGATATTTATGACTGAGTGATGTAGGACAATTTTTAACTGAAAACGGTTTTCAATATTTAGGCCACTCTTATTGTGTTTTTATCCCCATTGCCGGCCCTATCGTAGCCAACAAATTGCTTGGAATATACATACAGTTGTTTTATTGCTTTGTTTTCCAATATTCTCTTGTTTGAATAGGGTTTCGCAGAAACATTTCAGAGTTAAATATGAACGGTACTGATGAAGATTTAACATAAACATAATACATGTATTATTTCTAAAAATGGATTTCTGTTCTAATGTATGATCGGTAAAAGATGTACAACTGAAAAAAAGTACTTTAACCATTATTTTACCACTATAATATACAATGTAGATAATATCGTATTTGGTGTTTCTATTTGATAACAAAAAGTACTTGCTTACAAAAAACAATATGTTATGTTTTATTAGCATTTTAAGGACGGGTATTCGTGCAGATATTCACGGTAGAAAGTGCACGTTAAAACACTTTGTATTGACAATTGAGAAGAACACATGCAGGTGCAACTGTATGGACTTCAACAAAAACCTTTCTAAAGACGATCTGCTGATTTATTTGAATATGCAACAGTCACGCAAACTAAAAAAACAATTTCCGACTTTCGAAGTGCCTGGTGATCTGAATACAGACCAACCGTTGCCGTTGTCTAATATCTAAAAGGACTATGTAAATCAGTTGTCTACAGGAATGGACAGTTCCGCAATTGTCAATAATAATCACTTATAACAGTACAGGGTTTATTGTAATCCAATAGAGTTATGTTGTCAGGTGACAGTAGGACCTAGTAAATACAAAAAAAATCGTACTTCCTGTATGTGATAAACTTTATCACACGAACAAAAGAAATCTACAGAAGGGGGAGGAGATTATGCATAGTTCCGCCAGTCTTAAATTCCCACCCCCTCCCTTTCTATACTTTCCTTTTGTTTCCCAACAATCATGACCCTAGTTGACTTACAGCTGACCATGTACTGTTATAAACGAGCAGGATTAACAGGTGGGAAACTGTATTATTTGGCGATATTATGATAGGGTGAGGTGTAGCAACTATGGTTTAATTTAATTTAAACAAATGCTATCAAGTGCGTTGTGGTATTAACAATAAATGTTCCACAAATACAGACTTTTTCATATGCTCAAACGATACACTTAAGCACCTATACTGAGTAGATTAAATTCGATGACATTGATACAACCATACAAGTTCGCTACTTAAGAGCACGTAATGTAAACATTATTCCAGTATGCATCATAATATGTATTACAACCCAGTTTCATTGGTAATAATTTTAAGAAAGAGAAATGTAAAAATAACATGTTTATCTGGTTGTTTGTGCTGAAGTAGTTTTACATGTATACATGTAATGTTAAGAAGAAATATGGTTTTATGATCCTGTATAAATACGGTGTTTCCGAACATGATTCATCAGTTTTATGAATAATAAGGCCTAAAATTGTGTTTCCTATAACGCGACCGATCCTCTGTTTTTGTCACTGACCGTAACTTTCATAACAATAGTTGTGTCCTAAAATATAAGTGTTCATTTTTATTAAAATATAGAGCCACAATACAGTTGCAATTAAACTAAATCAAAATGTGAATAAATAAACATTCTACTGCTCATTCACTGACTAGAGAGTTGATACTACAGACGGGGATGTTACAGGAAACAGACACATGTGACACCTATAAATGGAAACATAATTTATATCATGAAAGACTTTTGTTTTGCTACTTGTATTGGTAATGCAATTAAACATTTAGTAAAATGGTATATATTTCGCTTCTTATATATTTGTATTAGCAAGAGTTATATCACATTCAATATGTGTTTAGTTTTATATGTCAGAATTAAGGCTTCAATTATGTTGTGTGGATATATTGCATTGTACGCATGTCGTTTAGATCCATGAGTAACTTGATACATTCTTAAGAATGCTAAGAGATGTCGTACTTGTTAAGTAAAGTTCACAAGCAACGGCGTTGTTATATCTTCTCTTAATTGAACTGTCAAAACGCAAATAGTGGCATTACTTTGTCTGCGTGCTGGGTAATGGCGACCGACAGTTCTTATCCACACGGAATAAACTTTTATAACAATATGAACACTGTTATCACATCTATGTGCATCCTTTTGATGTCGTAATGGTCTGTCAGACAACAGGCAGGCAGATAAACGCCGCAATCTATTAACAAAAATGAAGGCACAATCATCTGGGCTACTAATTCCCAAGTCATTATTTGCTTTTTTATTAGTTATGACTTCTACATTATTTATTGTGCAGACAAGCTAAACATTGACTTGTTTTCGCCTTTTTACCCATGAAAGGTTGTTGATAATGTAAACGATATTTAAGGAACAAAACTATGTATATAAGGAATAAGCTTAAGGCCTTTAGTAAGTAAACAGGTATACACCTATTTATAACTAAATTTTGTTATATAAACCTATTTTACAAAGGTAAACATACGTATAATAATACTAAAAATACAACATGCAGACAAAATATATGTTTACAACATAAAATGCAGGACATAATTATACCAGAAGAAATCAATCTAGGGCCACACCTGGCATCGAACCCGGGGTGCATTGATCAAAGCGTTTAACGCCGTCGCAATGTCCACTGTCGTTAACGTGCAGTCACGCTTTATTATCCCCCACCAAAGGCGGAAGGAAATAGATTTGGCGTTGTCCATCCGGCTGTTCGTACGTCCGTCACAAACTTGTGCGGGCTATATCTCAAAGACTATTATAGATTCGAACATGAAACTTCAGAGGTGTATATATCTCATTTAGGAGAAGTGCACTGAACAAGAACCATAACCCTTCACTGCCTAATTTAAGAGTTATTGCCCTTTGTTATTTTTCATACTTGAATTTTGTGTGGAACATACATGTATCTCAGTGACTACAAAATATATCAACATGAAACTTTATAGGTAGATAGACCTTAATGAGTGGAAGTGTACTGCTCAAGAACCATAACCCTCCACTTCCTAATTTTAGAGTTATTGCCCTTTTTTATACTTGAAATATGGTCTACTGTAAGTTGCAAATTAATGAGATACATAATTTAAAGTAGTTATTAAACTAAGAAATGCCACAATGTACAGTTCACATTACACCTTTCCCTAAATTGCTTTACCTCCCATCCATCAACAAATCCTGTTCGGCGAGGGATATCAATTCGAAGAATTTGCTTGTTTCATTTTAGGTTAGAAATTGTTATTAAATAACACAAGTCTGCAAAGTTTTCAACATTGTATTACGTGAATCCACAAGATTTTCATATAATCTAATAAAACAATAATGTATTTATTTACATTAATAATATAGTAATTAATTTGAGTGGCGTTAATTTTCAGTCAACCTTTAACCAATATTTTCAAATTTGCAGTTATAAAATGAAACATTATCTCTGTTAAGCATCAATAAACATGTGTTTTGCCATTTTCATTATTGCCAAATCAACAAAACAAACAGTTTATATTAAGAACCTTCATTAATCCACACAGAAATCATTCAGTTTAAACAGTAATGCTACGGTCACAAATAAAACTGACATCGTACGATTTCAGCGACGTGCACATCACCGGCGAATTTGATAATCGCCCGGGCACCGGACGATTTTTAAGAATTTTCTCTGGCGTGGTCACATATCG
>Ga0224511_10003650_pt1 | contig 11229 bp, 9 predicted proteins | sample SF_May12_sed_USG_2_FD_169988 | JGI IMG/M metagenome (GOLD analysis project Ga0224511, IMG submission 169988) | Sediment microbial communities from San Francisco Bay, California, United States - SF_May12_sed_USGS_8_1 | ecosystem: Environmental > Aquatic > Marine > Sediment | place: USA...
CAAGGAAATTATATGGAAATGTTTTAGCTTTTTCAGGTGTTTTACAGATAATGTTTCCTTAAGTTTATGATTCCTGTGTTTGTCTCATAAATTCCCGTCTGTGTTACAGTTGTTTCAGTGGTTGGCGTGAGTACGTGCAGCACAAGGCAGACTGTGTGGCCAGCGAGAGGCAGACGTCCCTCGTGCTGCTGAGGAACCGCTTCAACGCCTGGAAGTAAGTCTCCTACACAATTAGGGATTGATATCACCATTGTTTTTGAAAATGGTTATTAATGAAGTGTGTGCACATTAAGAGCATCAATATCACATTTTTATTGTAAATGGTTTAAAATGAAGTGTGTGGTCTACATAGTCACTGTGAGGATATCACTCAGTGGACAGTTCCCAAACTGTTAATCTTGATCATTTATAGCTGTACAGGGTCAATTTTTAACCAGGTTTTCATCGAATACCAGGTTATTGTAATGCTTTAAAAGTCGTTGGCGGGCGTGCGGGCGGGCGTCAACCTTTGGTTTCTGCTCAATAACTTTAGTTTGCTTTGGCCTATTGATACCAAACTTGCTGTATGGGTAGCTTACGTCAAGACGCAGCTTGGGATTGCTACCCAAGTGTCTGTGATCAAGGTCAAGGTCACTGTTACTAAAAAAAGAAATTCAGTTTCCGCTCAATAACTTTAGTTTGCTTTGGCCTATTGACACCAAACTTGCTGTATGCGTAGCTTACATCAACATGCAGCTTGGGATTGCTACCCAGGTGTCTGTGATTAAGGTCAAGGTCACTGTTGCTAAAAATAGAAATTCAGTTTCCCCTCTATAACTTTAGTTTGCTTTGGCCTATTGACACCAAACTTAGTGTATGGGTAGCTTACGTCAAGACGCAGCTTGGGATTGCTACCCAGGTGTGTGTGATCAAGGTCAAGGTCAATGTTACTAAAAATAGACATTCAGTTTCCGCTCAATAACTTTAGTTTGCTTTGGCCTATTGACACCAAACTTGCTGTATAGGTAGCTTACGTCAAGACGCAGCTTCGAATTGCTACCCAAGTGTCTGTGATCAAGGTCAAGGTCACTGTTACTAAAAATAGAAATTCATTTTCCGCTCAATAACTTCAGTTTGCTTTGGCCTATTGACACCAAACTTGCTATATGGGTAGCTAACATCAACATGCAGCTTGGTATTGTTACCCAGGTGTCTGTGGTCAAGGAAAAGGTCACTGTTACTAAAAATAGAAAATCAGTTTTTGCTCAATAACTTTTGTTTGCTTTGGCCTATTGACACCAAACTTACTGTATGGGTAGCTTACATCAAGGCGCATCTTAGGATTGCTAACCAGGCATCTGTGATAAAGGTCATGGTCACTGTTACTAAAAATAGAAATTCAGTTTTTGCTCAATAACTTTAGTTTGCTTTGGCTTATTGACACCAAACTTGGCGTATGGGTAGCTTACATCAAGACACAGCTTGGGATTGCTACCCAGGTATATGTGATTAAGGTTAAGGTCATTGTTACTGAAAAAATAGAAATTCAGTTTCTGCTCAATAACTTTAGTTTGCTTTTGCCTATTGACACTAAACTTGCTGTATGGGTAGCTTACATCAAGACGCAGCTTGGGATTGCTACCCAGATGTATGTAATCAAGGTCAAGGTCACTGTTACTAAAAATAGAAATTCAGTTTCTGCTCAATAACTTTAGTTTGCTTTGGCCTATTGACACCAAACTAACTGTATGGGTAGCTTACATCAAGGCGCAGCTTGGGATTGCTAACCAGGCATCTGTGGTCAAGGTCGAGGTCACTGTTACTAAAAATAGAAATTAAGTTTCTGCTCAATAACTTTAGTTTGCTTTTGCCTATTGAAACTAAACTTACTGTATGGATAGCTAACATCAGAGGCAGCTTGGGATTGCTACCCAGGTGTCTGTGATCAAGGTCAAGGTCACTGTTACTAAAAATAGAAATTCAGTTGTCACATCAATACTTGGTTGAATCGTTGAAAACCTGGTTTTCGTCACATTGCGGCGTTTCTTGTAATCCAATGGATTAGTGTTATGATTATAAGGTTACAATCTGACCTATTAAATACAAAAGAAAGCATACTTCCTGTTTGTGATAAACCTTATCACACAAACAAAAGGGCAGCGTAGAAAGGGGGGAGGAGATTGAAGTCTTTCAGAACTGTGCATATCATTGTCTTTTGGTAAATGCTTGTTCAATGTATGAAGAAATTGCCTTACAAATAGAAAATAATAACATGCAACTATTATTCTTCAAGAAGTTTTTACGACATAACAATGTGTATATATTCACTGTAAATAAATTACACCTGGATGTCAGTGTATTACCTATCTCTCTGTAGGCGTCAGTATGAGGTACACAAGGTAGAGAAGGCCGTCAGACAGACGTGCGACCAACGCCACATGAGCAGGTGCTTGCTGGCCTGGCGCGGCGTCATCGGGCGGAAACACACCGCCCGAGACTTCCACGACTCACACCTGGTACGACGGGTGTGGCAGGTTTGGAGCGGGAAGACGAGGCACCAGGTGCACGAGAAACAGCTGCAGAAGATGGAGAGGGTAGGAGAGATTTAAAATTTCTTCAAATGTGCCTGGTTTACACTTGAATTAATAAATAAATTCCCCTAAAATGTTAATACACATAATTATCTTTAATTTAACGTAATATTACTATTTTAATTCATAGGATTGTTTCCCTTTTACACACCCAGTTATATCTGCTTCAAGGCAAAAACTCCACAAATCTTTTAAAGTTTAGTGTGAAATGAGGACTTGATATTATGTTTTGCACAACTCTTAATCTCACTTTTAAGTGAAATGTGGACTTATTATGTTTTTCATTACAGATTATAATTAATGGAAAATGAAAGAAAGCAACAATAAAATGCTGTTTGGGGCATGGATTTGAGAAATGGAATGATGAACAATAAATTTTAGTAAACAATAAGTGTTCTTTTAATAAACCTGTAGTTCGATGCTTAAAATAAATGATGTTGTAAAATTAAAAAACACTTTTATTTTCTAATTTCAGGAAACAGTGATATCCCTCCTCAGTGAGTGTTTCACCAGTTGGCGTGAACATGTGTTCGAGCAGCAAGCACATCAAAATGAGGCTACATTGTACCTGGAGACCAAGTGCCGGGACAACCAGGTTCGAATGGCGTTTACATTCTGGCGAAGACACTTCCGTGCAACACTGGTAGCCAGGTACTTGCAAGACTATTGAAAACTGAAATTTACAATCTTATTAATGCTTATGCTTACTTATACATTTACACTTGAAACACTTAATAAAATCATTCTCATTTGCATAACCAATAGTTACTTACACTATTTCTTAATCTTTAAATCGAAATGTTCAACATTGTTATCATTGAGCTACATTGTGTATGCAACTGGATTTGTATGTACTGTCTATTCTTAAGCAATGCTTAACTACATTTTGTAATTTTGCACAACTGACTTTGTAGTTGAGAATCCCTTGTTTTCTTTAGAGAGAACGAGAAGATTCGAGTCCGCCGTCAGGCCAGACAGGCCCTGCAGGCATGGCACAATTTTACCCAGAATTCCCTGTCAGTTGCCATAGAGAGATTTGCAGCTGCCATTGGTCTCCTCCAAGAGGAGAGTTGCCAGGAAGAGATCATTCACTCAGAAAACAAGGGAGGTAAGAGGCTGTCATTGCTTTTTTACCAGTTTGATTAATGTTAAAATGGCACTTTCTTCCGTTTTATGTTCTGCATTCTGAGGGGGGCTATCTGACATTGCTTGAATATGGTTGATGTGTGAAGAGTTATTCATTAAAAATATAAAAGCACTTGTAAAATAAATTGCTAAAATAAATTAAAAATAACTTCCCTTTAAAAAGTAAAAGCATTAAAATATGGGTATTTTTAAATTAATGATGATGTTTGTATGTTGTGGCATTGTTTACAGTAAATGTTTTTCTATTCTATTCTGTAGGAAGATAAGATTACTAGTTAAAATATAATAAATCATAAAGAAGATAAGATTAGTTAAAATGTTATAAAATAATTTATAAAATTCTACAATATTACAGAAGATGACCTTGAAGAGCAACTGTTTGACCCATATGACCTCCACCTTGCTTTGACCCCAAGGTCAATGCCAGGGTCACGACCTGCGACCCCTAGAACTCCAAGGACACCAGTCACACCGAAAACTAGCTCGATGATTCATACACCACTTAAGAAGTAGGTGGAATCGCTTAACATATAATACAACCTGTGTAACAAAAAATATCATCTTGATCAAGGAAATATGTAATGAATTATTCTGATATACCTGTAAATGATGTACATTTGTTCAATACAAGATATTGGTCAAACAACATAACTATTAAGTTGTAACTTACACGAGGTTAGCCTAGTGCTTGCAACTTTACTGATCTTAAAAACACAACACATTTAGTGGACATTTATAATTTGTTAGTGCTACATTTAAATTCATTAACATCCAAGGTCAAGACTATATTGAGATCATGCTGATGAGTTTACTAGTTCTATTCCCTAAAGTTCAGCATCTTATGGGCGAGTCTTGCTTCTTCACTGAACAACCATCATGTCTGGTTGAAATCCTGTCTTAAACAGAAACCACTCCTGTTAAGCTCAGTAAGTAAAGCACCAGCCTTGTAATTTGAGGGTCAGGGTTTGAGCCCTAACTATAGTATAAATCCCTTGCCATGAGGATTTATATAAGAAAAAGCTTAATATTGTTTGATCGTCTCTTAAAACTGCTCACCTAAGGAACCAGTCATTCACTTGCGAAGTAAAGAGGCTAGTACTGGTAAAACCAGAAAAGTGGACTAAGTGCCACTATATAAGCCAATTTTTGTTGAAAAAGCATGTAAGGAACTGCATGTGTGTGGCAGGGTGATGACGCCAGCGTTGAGCCGCCACTCGCTGGCCCAGTCCCTGGAGCTGGAGTCTGGGCCCCTTATGTCCTCCAGCTTCCTGGACGCCAGGTTCCAGATGGAGCAGGCCGTCAAGACGGAGAGCAGGCGGGTGAGTGGCCGGGGTTGTAGATGTTAAAGGGATTACTCATCTGTGGTCTGGTCATGTGACAAAAATGTAAATGCATAGATCCATTGATAGCTGTAATACCTATAATCTGGTAATCTTAACAATAGATGACACTAAGAAATTCACCACAAGATAGTTGCCAACAATAGGACCCATGTCAATGTTTGTGGTTAAATCTATTCATATTCAAATTAATGGTCCAGTCATGGATAATTCCATGAGCTAAGAAGTGCAAAAGCAATAAAATTGAAAACTGTACATGCTTGACAGCATGGTAATTTGCACATCTGGGTATTTGATGCCCCAGACTTCAAGTTGATGGTCAAACTTGTGTCCAGTGCAAATTTGCACGGCGTCTGTGTCTTATGAACCTATTTCTAGTTTTAAAAACATTACTAAATTAAACATCAGGGCTTTGTGCATGGTTTGTAAATGTTTTCCAGGAGATTGTGGTCACGGTTGTCCACAGACTACGTAACTGGCCGATAGCCATCATCTTTGACCAGTGGCGTGAGTTCACCTCCCGACAGCGAGAGTTCAAGCACCTGATGACTCAGATGATCACAGTCAACAAGGAGCTTGCACAGAGACAGTACTTCAACCTGTGGCTGAAGACCCACAGACAGATGAAGATGGCCAAACAACACTTTGTGAGTTGAGTTTAACAGCCTCATATATGTATGTACATGTAAGACATGAATGATATCAATCTCTCTACTTAGCAGTTTTCAGTGTGATATGTAAGTACATAAGAATAGGCTTTTTAAATGTGTAACTTGTATTTGTATATGAGGAGGGTTGCTGTATTGCCTGAAAGCTATTTCATGGGAGTTTTTGTATCACTTAGTACTTTTTGTATACAATTGTGTCACCATCTACAGGTGTTCTGAAATCGGCAAGAGGTTTACCTTTAAATTTGACCCAATGACTTATGAGTTTTTATAGTAGATGCAAGTGTATTTTCGACTGAGAAAAGGGAAAGCCTTCAGTAGCCATAGCCTGCATAATAAAATAGCAGCCTCGGTTTTATTGAAGCTGTTCAACAGTGGAAATGAAAGATGCTACACCACTAATGCCCCCTAACGCATGAGCAGAACTCTATTTTCAAATGTAAACAACATACATTCTATGATCACTGAGGACCAGAAAAATGTAACTATGCAATGATATAACCTGCACGATGGTGTGTGTGTTGGTTCCAGGACCTGGGTCTCCAGCACAAGGCACTGCTGAGCCTGGTGTTGTACCGGAACTCTCGGAGGGAGAAGAAGGCGAGAGACCAGCAGGCGCGGGCGCACTATGCCCAGAAAGTCTTCACTTCAGTCTTCCCCATGTGGCAGGCTAAGGTACGACTGATGGTAAACAGATTAATGTTCTGTCTTACTCTCACATGGAAGACAGCATGACATCACTATGCAAGCTAGGGCAAGCTTCGCTAGGTTATTTTGAGTAACATTGTTACAAAAAAAATGTTTGTGAAATTTCTTTAATTTTCTTTTTACGGTTGACAGTTATAAAAACAGAGTCCAAAATGACAACAATTGAATGAAATCATTTTTTTTATGTTTTTGGATAAGTCTATTTAGTCATTTTATTTTACCCTAGAAAAAGATTTTTTAGAGTCAATTGTTTCAAAGTATGACAAATGGAAATATTTATTTATTTCTTGTAAAGACACAATTTTACTATTTGTTGCACATTTCTTCAGGCCCAAGAGAAGCAACACAATCAGCGGATTGTCCACCTGTGGTCAAACATCACTGACGCTGAGCGAGAGTTGATCCCGCGTGAACGGTCGTTCCGTTACCAGAGAAACAGGAAGTGCTTGACGGAGGCCTTCTCTCATTGGTTGAGAGAGTTCCGCAAGACTGACAAGCTGAAGAGGCTTTATCATCGGATCTTACTGGAGAGGTGAGAAACCATTTCACTTGAATTAGCGTGTAGTAAAATTACACTAGAGTTGACATGTAGTGGAAATAGTGGAAAAAACATTAATTATTAAAAAATATATCAAACATTAATTTATCAAGGGTTTGGTGCAGAACTATTGTAACTACAATTTTTATATAACAAGTTACAATAGTTTTGCAATAAACCCTTATTGTTATCAGTTTCATGAATAAAAAATGTATACAATATTTTTTTTGCTAATCATTTCATTGAAAAATTTCTAGTTCATCAAATGTGCTTCATGTATGGTTGACTAATTGATTTAGTTCAGTATTTTTTTCCAAGAATTGATTGAACTGTTTTCATCTAATCATTTTACAATTTTTATATAAAAGTATAATATGCCATAAAGTTGTAAAGTATGCATTTCGTCTCTGTTTCAGGTATTTTGGAGCATGGAGTGTGTGGGCATTGGAGAGACACGAACGTGAGGTCAAATGTCAGACATTCGCCAGACACAGAGTTCAGAAACTGGTAACCATCTCTTGTTCCCAATTGTTTCTTTTATGTTAGGGTATCTTTTATTGTTTGTTTTTTTCACCATTTTTCGGTGTTTTTAAGCTAGAAATATGGTTCTAAGATAGGAATGGAATTCTGATGCTGTTGGTGTATTACTGGTTTCTTTCTTACATAATTTTTATTTCAGTTTTAATGCTATTTATATTTTCTGAAGTTAATGACAAGTGAATGAGCTCAACTCTCGTCAGAATTTTTTTTATGCCTCTGCCATTCGAAGAACGGTGGAGGGGCATTAAGTGTTACCCCTGTCCGTGCGTGCGTTCGTGGTTCCGTCCGTGAGTTATCAAAATTTGGTGTCCGCTCAATAACTTTTGAAAGACTGCAACGATTCAATTCAAATTTGGTATGTTGATATATAATATCAAAACACAGGTCAAGTTCGATTTGGGTTACTTACCACTAATTTTTGACGGAGTTATGGGCCTTTTATAAAAACAACACAAAAATTGGTGTCCGCTCAATAACTTTTGAAAGACTGCATTGATTCAATTCAAAGGTATGTTGATATATAATATCAAACCACAGGTCAAGTTCGATTTGCATACAAACCACTAATATTTAAAAGAGTTATGGGCCTTTTATAAAAACATAGTACAAAAATTGGTGTCCGCTCAATAACTTTTGAAAGACTGCATCGATTCCATTCATATTTAGCATGTTGATTTATAATATCAAAACACAGGTCGAGTTCGATTTGGGTTACAATCCACTAATTTTTGATGGAGTTATGGGCCTTTTATCAAAACATAGCACATTTAGCGGGGGCATTCGTGTCCTATGGACACATTTCTAGTTTAATCTTGACATCTTTGTTACATTGTATATATATATACAGGTAACATACCTAGTCAGTTATTTTTTTAAGAAGTTCTGTAAGCTTTGATTATTTGTTTAAAGCATTGAAATTATTATCAATCAAATATATAAACCTTTAAAATGAGAAAATGAGGTTGTCTCTGTGTCAGGTGTTTGTGCGGTGGTGTGTGCGGCACCGACAGCAGGTGGAGACAGAGAGGCGTTACCAGGACAACTGGAACAACTATCTCGGCATCGTGTTCAACACATGGAGGACCTGGGCTAGAGGTACAAAGAAAATCATTTACCCTTCGAAACCCTGTCCAAAGCATACGGAATAAACATATCAGTTGAATTTATTTTTATTATTATATAAAAGACCTACTGATTATTTAATTATGGATTGATTCTTAGTTTTCGTTTGCATACTGAGTATGAAATTTTAATTACGTTAATTCAACCTTCTTTTCAATAAAATAGCCAGGCCAGTAATTAATTTCGTAAGAACTCAATCCAGGCTACAAGAATGTTTACAGTGTAGTAGCTGTACCAAGGTTGGCTCAGAGTTCCAGGATAAGTGTGCATAGAAAAAGTGATACAATATTTCATTATGACCTGATCAGTGGTGAAAACAGTGTCAAATCAAAAGCTAAACCAACTCAAAAATAGTGTGACGGGCTCAATATATTATTAATTTGATGACTGGAAACAGGGTTTCTGTCCAAGAATGTCTTATTCTCAATAAATCTTTTCCATCTGTTTTCAACAAGTGTGTTAATCTTGGACAATCAATTTCAGATGAGCGTTGTCACCGCGTGATCTACGAGCGCCTGGTGGCTGTGAGACACCAGCGTACAGTGTCGGCCATGTTTGACACGTGGAAACGTGAGCATGGCAAGGTGCAGAAGGTGCAAGCCTGGCACCAGAAACAACTGTTGACCAAGTAAGCTGATCGTTTGGTACCATGATTTACATTGAGTTATTGCTCTTTGTAAATTTATTATAAAATCCTGTGTCTTTGCTGCCAATTAATGTACTAAAGATTGTTTTATATGTTGAAGAGGGGAAATTTTATCGAGTGTTTGCATGAACATCGCAAAATAAGACTTCGACGAAATTTGTTGATTTTACAGTTTTTTTTGTTGTTTCTGGTTGTATGATTGTTTCATGGTGTTTGTGATGTTTCAGGGTGATTGTGGGGTGGAGGGAGGTGGCCGTCTGGCAGAAGCAGCTGGAGGAAACCAGACGGAAATGTCAACTCATGTCATACAAGAGTCTCGTAAGCCTCCTCAATTTTGTAATTTTAGATTTGCCCTTGTTTCGATGTAGGGATGTTTATATGTTCATTACACTAAGTTTGTGTCACGCATAACTCTAAAGTGATATGGCCACAAACCTTTCTTTGAATACCTGCCAGCAAGTGATATTGCACACCTGGGTATTCAGACCCCCCCTCCCCCACCAAAAAAATTCAATAAAAATTCAAGGTCGAGATCACACTTGGGAGTCAAAGGTCAATTCTGTGTCCAGAATGATTTTTTAAGGGGTTATTCGTGTCCTATGGACACATATCAACATTGTCAAGTTACTAATACCATAGTCATATCTTCAATGTACCTTATGTAAATATAAAAATACACAAGTACATCTATTGACCACTGTTCTTGATTTTCAGGCCAAGCGCATGTTCCGACAGTGGGTGACCACGAACCAGGCACGGAAAGACGAACACGCCAGACATGCGCATGAGGTGCGTCAGCGAGTGCTGCGTATTGCCCAACACTGGAGACAGATCGCCCAGACTGCCAGGGGCAGACAACTGGAGCTGGAACTGCAGAATAGACTGGTGAGTTGTCTCCCTTTGTTAAATAACAATAATAATAATATAACAATATTGCTATCATATTGTCCTATTATTTTGTATGACTATTGGTCTTATTTTTGTCATGCATGTCTAAGTAAGGATGGCATTAGTTTAAAATTTTGCATTCAAGTGCTGTTACTCATTAAAACTATGGCTCATTTTGATCAAGTGTAAGGTAACGGAATAGTACCAACCGAAGTTTTGAATTGCCTTTACCTTAAATATAAATTGCTTTGGGCTTTAACCTTGTTGGTTGCAGGGTAGAATTTGTAATGTATTCACAAGCATCAAGTTATTGGCATTTCTTGTTAGAGATATTTATGTCAATTAAAAAATTAGGATACTATGGATACAATTGTAATACTTATAATTTTAAGTGGTTTACGTCTTCAATATAAAATATAAAACATTTTTGTGACTGATAACAAGTTTGATGTATATATCTTGTATCAGCAAATGCTGGACCATACTGTAATTCACATAATTTTGTATATAGTGTTGAATAAACACAACGACAAAGACTGCTGTGTATTAAGGTTGGCCGGATGTTCAGCAAGTGGAAGGCGGCACATGGGCACAATGTGGGAAGGGAGATCACTCTACAGACACACCTGGCTGCCAAACACCAGGTATTAACTCCCCTTTTGGTGGGAGATTTTATAAGCTCATGTAAAGAATGGGGACCGCACTTTCTTTAAAATTAACACAAAATCAATCATCAATCAAACTTTTTGGATGAAATGCATAATTTTGGACCGTAGTTTACAAATTCTTTCCTAGTTTACACAATATTTTTGACTCCATATTACTACTTAAAATTTCACATTTTCATGAAAGACAAGTTTTTCATGAACATTTATAAGTTAAGTTAATGGCTAGCTTTTTTCTTTTTATATGTATAACAAGAAACGCCACAACGCGACGAAAACCATGTTTTCAACGATTCAACCAAGTATTGATATGACAGGAATAAGAAATGAAAGATGGCAGTGAAGAAAAAATGATGCCCTTATTTTGGTTGCACTGGTTGCATGCACCAAGTTTGGTG
>Ga0224511_10003651_pt1 | contig 11229 bp, 5 predicted proteins | sample SF_May12_sed_USG_2_FD_169988 | JGI IMG/M metagenome (GOLD analysis project Ga0224511, IMG submission 169988) | Sediment microbial communities from San Francisco Bay, California, United States - SF_May12_sed_USGS_8_1 | ecosystem: Environmental > Aquatic > Marine > Sediment | place: USA...
AAGAGATGGAGTTGTGTAGCAGTCTATAGACACGTCTATTTTTCTTAACAGAAAACAATACAACAGCCTTACTGACAGCACAGAATGAACTAGTCGGAGTTTAAGTAATAATCAAATATAATGCATAGCATTAGTATACTTTGGTATTTTTTATTATAATTTAAAGGGGTTGTTTCTTACCAAATAGTTTCGATCATTAAACCTATAAAATTGGTGTTTTAACGGAAATTGTAATTACTGAACGTATTTGCAGGCGTTTCATTAAGTGCGTGTACATCACATGTGCTTACGTAATGTCCTCAGTCTGTTTTTTCAGTATTATCACGACAAACGCACACACTCTTCTTATATTTCGCTCATGGTCTAGAAAATAATGAAATCAGTTTTCAGTATGAGTGCACTCTTCAAGTTCAAATTTTTCTGAATGCTGAAATTTCAAGAATAGAAGACAAAAATACCTTGTTTTACTCTTTATGTCATCTAGACTAAGTTCTTCTTAAAATAGAACAGTTTACACATGTCAAAAAAAGGAACTTACTTGTGCGTGAGCATGTGATGACAGTAATGCAGACATACACTTGGACCTAATGTCTGGAAGAACGTTTACGAGTTCAAAGCAGTAGGTGAGCACAATCATTGGTACTTACGTCTCTTTAAAATAACGACATTGGCTGTCGGGCAAGTATAATGACACAGAAATTATTTCCAACGCATTCAAGCAATGCTACCGCTGACATAGGTACTTTTGGTAGGTAAATATGTCATGTTCAAAGACAAATCATTGTAGCTTTAGATATATCGTAATTCAAGGCACATCTGCCCACGTAATTTGCGATGTAGCTTTACATATGTGTGCTCAGTCTGTGAGCAAATAATTAGATGATGCGCAGTGTTTGGCAATATAGGCATAAGAAATAACTACGCACTGCGACGACAAAAGCCTATATAAAGAATACGAGTGCATATCAAAATGTCATTCATACTATCAACAACTGAAATCGTTTATCGTACACCAGGATTCGGTCCCACAGTTATACGATATTCCTAATAAATTGGAACACAAGCCCGCTACCGTGTTTCTATGCATTATGTATATAGAAATAAGATCTTATTTAATAATGAGACCCACTATAAATACTGAGAATACAAGGAGTGAATGTAGACAACATAACCGCGTATCTTATAACTGAAAGGACGCATTTGAAAGCATGGCCTTTGGTAAAAAAACAGTCGAACATTTTGTTTTATATATACTTTATTGTTCGGAGAAACGAGAACGTTAAAATACCAACCAATTTAAAAGGTATCATTCTCAATTTAAGTTGATTTTATATTTTTCAAAAGCCTAGCTGTATCTTAATTATTTTTAAGAATCCATATTTTTTAAATGCTTATTTGGTTAAACTCAAATACAAATGTACTATTTGGTAAATGATAAAAAATATTTCCTCAAACACCTGTGTACTACAGATTCGTTACACTGTATTCTGTTTTGATAATCAAGTCCTTACAATAATGTACGAGTATATCTTTCAAAATGATCGTGTTATTGATTTTAGTTAAAACAATGTGTTGTTGTGAAAACGTGTTACTACAAAGAACATAAAATATGCTGTATTGAAGTTGGTTTGTTAGAGGGTCTATATTGTAAAACGAAATGTAAATATCAAATGGTTGCAATATATAAAGGTGAACTGATGTTTATATAATTATGGTGCTGACGATATTAATATCATGTTTTTCAATTACAATAAGCGAATGTTGGAAACACTATTCCCACTCTTGTCACGTTATTTCTTATATAACAAACTGGATATACAGGTGTTCTGGAATTATTTAGTATGGTTCGTTTTTATCTGGTAACAGGACCTATTTTAACATCCATTGACGGTGTGGTAATTTATTTGTACATGCACATAGTTATAAACGTTCAGATGAACGTTATTTGAAATAAACTTAATAGCTCTAAAAGGAGTTTTCCCAGTGAAAACTATATATTTAAATTGCGCAATACAACCTAAATATTTTTCTTTTTATAACTTATTCTTGTTTACACGTATCCAAATGACAAAATAAAAACTAAAAACATACCCATCAAAATAAATAAACACTTTTAAAAAATAAAGTAGTTTCTTAAACATTAATTGAACTGTGTGTTTAAATGCTCATGATTGATACAAAACATTTCAGTTCATGTTATACACGGAGACACATGTGATACGTATATCTTTTTAAATACCAAACCTGTTTGTAATGCTACCGCTTATCATGTTTAACCAGCTGATCACTGTTATTATTGGAATTGGTGGTCATGTGAAATTTCTTGTTCATTAACCTCCATTCCCATAACACATTGTATGAAAAACATGTTAATAAAACTCGTATGGTTCAGTACACACGTTGATATTTAATATATACCATCTGCTCATACCATTGAATATAGGGCACTATTTGTTCATAACATGTCGTGTCGTGTGCAAATGACACACTTGGCGATTTAGATCATTTTTACTTCATAGTGGTATTGACAGGCTTGACATTTCTTCGATTCGATTCTAATATATAAAAAGTGTTGAACGTAAAAGCGTTGTAACATTCCATTTTTAATCACATTGTTGCTTTTAATTACTATAATGCATTTATATATTTCGGCACATTTTGATAAGTTGCCATGATATTTTTTTCAAAACGCATTAATTAATAACATAACAAAAATGTCTTAAGATGAAGACCCAACGTCACCCAAGGCGACTGAAAACGGATAAGCAGTGTGTATATGTGTCCCATGAACAAAGTTTTACATTTAGAATTTTCTAAATTTAGAAAACTCACACTCTAAGATTGCTACACTCGCATGCCTCAGTTACAGTTATATGTACTGTAAAAGTAGGACACAAATTATAGTACATATATCATTTGAAATATTTCAGACGAAAGAAGGCGTCCGTAATGTGTTTGCACCAACTATTTAGAAACATATAATTAAGATGCGCGCATAGAAAAATGATTTGACAGTATTAAAATTTTATTTCTCATTTAAATAAATTGCTTTTAAAAGTACGCTGTAAAAGGAATATTTATTGAAACACATATTGTTTTACTTCGCACTTAATGACATTTGCAATAATATGTTTGATATTTGTTCATAATAGAAACGTTTTTGTTGTGTTAACACTGCATTTTCCAGTATGATTTACGTTCCTAGCATATACATTAATAAAATGCTCGTATATACAATGTGTTCAATTGTTTTCAATAAAAGTCAAACCGACGGTTATGTTTCCCGAATTTTATGTCCTACAACCAAAGCCGCGCGTGTACAAATGCAATTTTAGTTTGAAACTTTGAACCAATTCAAAATTAACAAGAAATAATAAACATTTTAATAAAGTAGTATATTTAATTATTCTTAATTATATTTGTTTTGCTTTACAAATTTAGAGTTATTTATTGGACATGTTAATTACAGTTCAATGTCTCCCTGTGTATAGTTTATGGTGTGTTGTATGAATGACAATGTTTAAAGACGAGACAAGTGAATTATTTATCTACACTTTAAATTGACATAAATGTGTTATGTCAGATGCAAGTTCAACCCTTGACATTTATATTGAGTCATAAAACGTTCTGCAACACAGTCGAAGTCTAACAACGTAATGCTTTACGGCGCAATATATGTACCGTAGTTGTGCGAATTTTGTTGCAGAAACAAACTGGTCAAAACGCGCAATGATTATTATTTGCCGCACACAACATTTGTTTCGGAAGGGGATATATTTTGGGATATAAACACACGTCTATTCTTTCAAGTTTATTATTTTGAGTTGAGTGTATTTTTGTAAGTGGTTAGTTGTGTTTCTTGGCAAAATTATTTTATAGATAATATGTTTAATTTATTTCAAGACATTCAAATGTTATGCAAAAATGTGAAATCTTCCATATTTACGAACGTGTATATGTTAATGAAAACCTATTCAACATTGACTGTTGTTTTGAATGTGTGATTGTAACTAGGAAAACTACCTATGTTGGGGTCTATTTAATTTGCGTCTACAGTATTTGCTTATGATTACCTACTGAGGATTTCATGTAGGTTTATAAAGACACTTAGTTAACTAGTTTATAAAATATATATTACTGGTATTTTCCCTTATCACACTTTGTTTTCATAGTAAAACATTAGACTTTTTTTATTGGCATTGAAGATGCATATGTATAGAAGAACATTTTATTATTTGGTTTAAATGATACTTAACGCTGACCGAATGAACATTACAACAGACTTCCAATTTCTAAATATTCTTAATATGTTTACTAATGCAATTATTAGCGCATACTTAGACAAACATGGTCGATTGTCTTTGGATACAAAGGATTACTTTGTTCAACAAGTTAGCCATTTGTGTAAGGGCGTGGCCTCAGCGTAATGTCATTTGTCTGGGCTGTCATGTTTATAATAACATAATTGTACTTGCTTTAAACATCTATACATGTATATGTTAACATTGTTTTATAAAAATAAGACTTTTTTTCTAAATCCCTTTACTGAATATGCTTATTTGTTAAATACACGGTACATGTATAAGACCAATGTGGCTATTTTGAATATATATCGAAAATAACTTTTACGTCTTGTATTGGAAAACCAATTGTATTGTACTGTTAACACTCATTGTACAACGAATGTATGCTATAAACTGTTTTACTGTTACTGTTACTGTGGGATTGACAAGCTTGGTTACTGTTGCTAAGGAAGCATTTTTATCAAGAATTTTCGTGTTTAAACCCTTGATACATTTAAGAAAATAAGCAGTCAATGCATGTTATGGTGTTACTTGATACATTTATCATTTAGCGATATATTCATGCATTTATATTAAACTTATGTGCATTTAATTGCTATGTACAGTCGATATTAGGAAAAGGTCCCTATCAACATCATCATCTTTAGTAATCGCCTCACACTTCATAGAGCCTTATATTATTTATCAAGCTAAGGCATTTTGCTGAATTTTGATATTTGGATATTTAAAGTTTTTTTTTTTAATTTTTCAATCATCTAGAACTATTTTTGGGGAAAATAACATCATTAAAAAATGCGATCTATTTTGTTTATCTTAATTCAGATTGGATAGACCCATTTTCACCTCAAAAATTAATCCACTAAAGCGCTAAAAAGACGGGTACCAAACATTAAAACAGAAATGGCGTTTTTGAAAGCCGGTGCCCGGTAAAAATGACCAAATTTTTTCAGCTGCATCCCATGGCAAAAATAGTCCGCTACAGTGCACGTGTACACGGGCTACCGGAACTGGGCCCTTAAGGCCGATATAAACTGTTTTACTGTTACTGTTGCTGTGTATTACCCTTTAACACCACAATATTGTTCGTTCAGTATACTTGTAAATATCTTTATAGGATCCAAATATTTGAGAAAGCAGCAGCTGTTGTAAGAGGACTGGTATATGTCGTCAGTTGTTGTTGTTTGATGGCTGATGCCGAATTTTGCATTTTGTTTGGTTCAGACGCCCTCAAACTACATTTTTATGCTCATGATAAATTCAGGGACCACTGTATTGTGTGAATGAGTTGATGTCCTTATTATGCAATTAACTTTGACCTTTAACTTTATGACTAATTCTCAGTTGCGCACTGTGTCTGGTTCAGCTGCCCCTAAAATAACACGAATGTTAGGCTGTATTCAATCGAACGTAGAGCAAAGACGCTTGCACTGGAAACGTTTGTAATTAATATTTGTAACAGACTGATAAATGAAACACAATTGTTATCATATGTGTGTTATGTACATTGGCTTAACATCTGAAAAGCACACAGATAGTTTTTTCTAAATGTCTGTTGCGTCATGGTGTTCTACGTGTTTTATGTCGTTCTCTGTCCTGGTTTTTGTACGGGCCATTTTATCATGGTGCCCTTAAACTTGACATATCTGCATTGTTTCAATATTTTTTCTTTGAACGTCTCTTCAATTTATTTTAACAGTTTCTTTGCAGGCCGAATATTCGCGTTTGTATCCATATTTAAGAATTATTGATAATGCAACTCACCTGACGTACCGTACCGTCTTATTGACATTAATGATAAACGTTTCAGGAAATATTTCCTCAATAGGCAGACGCGTTTAATGAGTCAAATCGCTTACATAAAGTAATGTGGTTTATGGTCTGCCGTTTTTATCTTTGGCACCAACTTCCTTGTTTAGAACGACCTACATAAGTAAGAGCACATGTGTTCACCATTTAAAGATACCATCGGTGTTTTAATGTCGCTTGAAGCAAACTTATATTTATGTCTCCGTGATAAGACATTACATTTATTACATTCTGCAATTTCCTTTACTTCCTGATGTAGAACCATTTGCATAACTGAGAACGACTGTTTTTAAGATAATATTAAGATAACACCGGCCCGTTTGAATTTGCGTTGGCACACATGTTGAAAATACATGTACATTGTGTTTGTATACAAAATTACTGAGCATAAGTTTTGTTCTGTCTCAGGAGCATCTGTGTTATCTGCACTGATTTTTGGCGACAACTCGGTTAATGGTTTGCTAAAGTAGAAAAGACAGACAATGCTTAAAACATACAAAATATATAGTAAAACAAATGCAAATAAATGCGATCTGGTTTGTGCAAGGAAAGAAAAACAGATAAATTATGTTGAGACTATGAGAAATTGTCTTTTTAAAAGAACAGTCTGCAAATCAAGCTACTTCCTTATGGATAGCAATCGTCTGAGGTATTACCTTCGACACATACAAATATCTTTGAAGTTAATTGCGGAGCGTTTAATGTCACTGGAGGCAAACACTGACTGGTGTATTTGCATTAGCTATAATAATTGCTTGTTGGGTAATCATTATTTTTGTCCATTTTAGGTGGATCAATTCGCCTGATGTAGGACAGTATTTTAGTCTTATGTTTATATATATTTCGTAATATTGTGTTTCATAAGGAGCTCGAATACTGTACGAAAAATATACCCATCATGGGTGGAACTTTGTTTCAAACCAAAACAACATACATACTATTAGGACCGGTAAAATATAACTACACAATGATGTAGTACGGGGCAAATTTTTAAAGCTACCAGGTGTGCAGTATACATCAGCTGTACTAATATTTTCGCATGCAACATTGCGACTATTCTTCTTTTTTTTCTTTAGTTGATAAATTAGATCTACTTGAAAATATATGATACGTTTAAATTGTTGATGCTGATCGTTGTATGCTCTTTTTTGTACAAACATGTCGCGGATTTCTGAAAGCAAAACAAAACATAAACTCATTTTTAAGAACATAAAATCTATACAATTTTATAGGATGACATGTTTTATGTACCCACTTGACAAAGTTTATAAATTCGTATTAATTAAACGTATTACTATAAACAAAACGTGTATGTATGATCTTAACAGCAATAAAAGTTGATGATCAAGTATTTATAAATCATTGTGAGTTCCAAAACCTTGCGTTCATTGTCTGAAGGCATAATGGCCAAACAGCTAGTGTACAGATGCTTAGTTAGTGTATGAAAACCGTATTAAAGATGAGATGCCTGTATCTTATGTCAGAATTGTTTACATCTGACTTTTTTACTATACTTAAGCAGTAAATCCAATCCCCGTAAACATGAGAAAATGCCAAACATAGTAATCCATGCATGTTGAAATGTTACAGAAAAAATATGTCTTTGTTTGTTCACTATTCGACCAAACTACGATGAAACAGCTAAATAGCTTTAGTTCAACCGATATACTCAGTTGACTCGGTGGTGCAGATATAAGACATCTGCGTAGGGTGCGAGAGATCCTGCGTTTAATTCCCTGCTACAGTAAATACTACGTTATTTAAATATATTTATGCTTAAATATCATAACAAACTCATGTATGATTTACTCTCCGTCTATTTTGTATCACATCATTATTAGAACAACTCTTAAAACGATTACTAGTTGTGTGAAGTTTCAAAAATGTTAATTATCTTTCGGAAATATGTAAACAATATGTGACAATGTTTTATTGTCAATGTGGGGTTATCTACATTGTTTGCAACATTCTTTGTTTGAACATCTCTTCAATTTATATTACAATGTATCTCTCTAATTTCCACACGTCACACCCTACTTAAATATCACCATTACGCACTATCCCTTATTAATTTGTAGTTTCGCTTTTTTCTTGTGATACAGGATTTCAAACTTAAAATAGGCTACAGTAGTCCTAAAAATTTTGATCGGAATATATTGGACATTGAATGGACACTGTATCGTGATAAATGATCACAATTGATTAGAATGGTCGATGAATATATCAATAAATCTGACAATTTATTTGAATAATAATAGATTTACTCACGCACATCACCATGTGTTCTATTGTTGCGACTACATTGTGGTTAAATTCTTACTGTAATGAATTGTTACGATCAACATATTATAGGGATTATGACAAACAATGGCATGTTTTGATGGTCCGATCACAAATAATAGTAGAGAGGGGATCGCCACCACTCAATATAATTATGTTGTGTGCAATTACAGAAGCTAACTGCTTTCGTATATGTACTTGGTTTACTTAATCATGCAACGGTCGCTAAGGGCAAAACATTATGTTGGAGCACGTGTTCCTTAAATTATTAAATGACATTATGGCTAAATCACAAAAAATACATACTGCCAAGGCATTTTCGCAAACGACTTTGCGGTGGAATTCGTCTTAACTCAATCAATTTATACTTATACGAAACAATACCTTTACCAAAGCCCGTGTCACACCAAACGGCAAATATAACAAATTGCTGCAGACAATCTAAACAATTACAATGTTTGCAAAATAGTGCTGTACACACTATAACAATATAAGTAAAAAGCCTTAAACGGTATGAGCTCCTGGCACAGCAGTAATAAATATTATATTCTTCTTTGACAATAAATTGTATATAAATATCAGTCAGCAAATATTGTAATAGAGATCTAGGGCAGTTGTGTTCAGCACATATGAAACGTTTACAAATGACTCTAACATCAACAGATGAATATTTCAACACATAAATTGGAATTAACTGCGATTCAAGGTAGTTGCATGTTATTAGTTTTAAGGTCACATTAGATATCATTTTTATCTCATTTGCAAAACGATAATACAACTTTCCGCACAAAGCTTCAGAAGCACAATGAGAAAACTTAAATTGCAAGTATTTTAATGAACACCCTAGACGCTTAAATTCTGCTTCGTGTATTATCCAATTGCACAAAAGGCAAGAACGAAAAAACATTGCGCCAACGCACTTTAGACAAGTTTCCTGAGCATTCTTTAAGAGCTCAACTTTTACAGATAACATTCAGATCATTTTGACCATGAATTTGTTAGCGTGTTATGTTGCGACGATTCGTTTGATTGCTTTGAAAATGTTTTAATTACAAGCACGTTTCGTTTTGCTTGAATATAAGCATTGCGTGTGCGACTTTCATGAACCACATTTCGTTGTGTGTTTATTAGTGTTTTCTTTAAGAAAACAAATGAAGATTCATCAATTATATGTATATGATTATAAATGGTACATAATAACTGTATTTATGAAATGAAATAGATACATGTATTTATGTTTAAAAATTATTTACCGTTTTCATACCAAATAATACATGTACCTCCCCCCACCCACACACACAAAACTATTAATAAATGTATCTACTCTTAATGTTTCATGAATATGTCTTTTATAGTTTCTTAGGTATTCCCTGGATAGTGGCCAATCAGTAGATTTAAAAAGGGGCACCAACACTAAAAGTGCGAACAGACGATACAATGCTCTTGTGATCAAGTAACGAAGTCATTCCTGAGACCTACTTTTGTCGGGACCATGTATCTCGGTCTTTGATCTGTTTTACCCGGTTTCAACTACGATTACATACAAGTTTCCGTAGTGTAGTGAAACAGATAAACTGCTGAAAAACAACCAGGTATATTATTATAAAATCAACAAGAATGAATTTTAAAGCGGTGTGAAAGTGTTATTGGATTAAATATATTTTTGTTAACATAAACACTTTCATGGCTTCTCAACAAGATACGTTTAGAAAACAAGACACGATGTCCTCTATAATAGATCAGTTGGTTAGTGTAATGGCCTTATAAATGTTAAACAGATTTGAGGGACGTTTTTTGTTAGAAAGAACTTCAGTAATCAGGAACCCATTTGATGTCACCTAAATTGACAATTATTCTTTTAATGAGCGATTGTGAAGAGCATATTAACCATGATGAGTTAACAACATTTCACAGAAAACATTTGCATTTCTTAAAATCTTAACGTATGCCTCAAAAGGAAGAAATTTAAAACAACTCATATGTAGTATTGACAATGCCAAATGGACAGTTTGTAAAATAATGAATTATTATCTTGAAACATTGTTGTAATGCTGATGTTTTTATAATGTTCTTAAATGTAGACAATGTTCAGGTTTTCTTTCTAGAAATGTATACGCGTAAGCGTAAACTATTACGATTATTTGCTAAAAGGGAACCTTGTGGTGTTTTTTTTTCAAAAATGCATAAAAGCAGTATAATTGCATTAAAGCTTTCATTAAACCCATGGTGAATTTTAAATAATTCACCCCCACACAAAATAAAAAATATGATAATAAACACCAGTATTTCACAGATAATCATTATCAATATAATACTTCTCTTATTTTCACCGAAATCCCTCGATGCCGTTAAAAACGTGACACACATACCCGCGTCCTCTTGACCTGGAAGGATTTCTCGGTTTATAAATATAACATAATTTCCTTCGCCGCGCACCTTGCTAGAGTCATACTATTTTTTACAAAATAAAACGTTGGAACGGGTTAAATGTATTTCAATATAAATATGTTATTACAACTCTATACTGCCATTTCGTTGAGTGAGTGAGAAAGGTATCAATAATTTAGTTTAATGTATGCTGATGTAACTGTTATGTTTTTTATCCTTTGATGACATTTTATTTGAAAATATTACTTTCAACATGTGTGTGTTAGAAGCTTTAATGTATGTATGGTCGGATTTGTGGTACTAAACTGATGAAAGGGAAAGCTTGTTATAAATTACTAAATGGCTAACATATATATTGTTTTTTTTCAATTATGTACAATAACCATTTGACATTCCTTTTCAGGTTTGTTGACCTTTTTAAATAAATCAAACGCGATGTTGTATGGGTTTT
>Ga0224511_10003652_pt1 | contig 11229 bp, 11 predicted proteins | sample SF_May12_sed_USG_2_FD_169988 | JGI IMG/M metagenome (GOLD analysis project Ga0224511, IMG submission 169988) | Sediment microbial communities from San Francisco Bay, California, United States - SF_May12_sed_USGS_8_1 | ecosystem: Environmental > Aquatic > Marine > Sediment | place: USA...
CCAAACTGAAACGAGAGAATGACCGGCTCAAGGAGGAAAATGAAATCCTAAAAAAGGCCGCACGGTACTTTGCCAGGGAATCCGAGTGAGGTACCGGTTCATTCAACAGCAGTATTATATTTTATATTTGGGGTCAGAGTAAAAACTCTTTTTTCTTTTCCTGAGGTTTGGGTTTCGGTCCCCGTTTTAACGCCGTGGTGCGCCGGCCGGTGAGTTGTTCGATTTCCCGTCTAAATCGCTCGTTGCCGAGTACCATGCCTTGCTGGGTGGCTTGGCGAACCCGTTGAAGGGTCTCGGTATCGATGTGTCCCCGGAATAATGCGCGATAGGCGTGGGTGCGTTCGGCCGTATCTGCACCCAGGTTGAGATACACTGCATGCGGCGTCCAGAGTTGGGTGGATTTTCCCAGGCCGTTGGCGTGATAGCTGGACCAGCGATAGTCCTGAGGCGCTTCTACCATACCTGCCCTGACTGGGTTGAGTTCGATGTAGCGCTGGCAAACGAGCAAATATTCTGTTGCATTGATGACACAGGATTTAAATCGTCCCTCCCATAAGGTACCGGTTCGCCGGTAGGTGTAGTTGAAATAACGCACATAGTGCCTGCCCAAGGTTTGCATCATTTGGGAGATAGCGGTTTCCGTTTCGGGGGTGACCAGCAGGTGTACATGATTGGTCATAAAGACCCAGGCGTGAATAGCGACCTTGTAACGTTGGGAATATTCAATTAACCAGTGGGCATAGGCCGCAAAGTCTTCTTCAGAGGCGAAGCATGCCTGACGATTGTTTCCGCGTTGGATGATGTGCTGTGGGATGCCGGGCAGGCAAAGCCTGGGTAAGCGCGCCATTGATCGTCCTTGATAATGGTGATGGTCGAGAAATTATAACGAAACTCGTCACTGGGTGCATGGGGAGTTTTTACTCTGACCCCAAACAAACAACAGCTTACGCTGCTTCGACCCGCTTAATTTTTTTATATTCTGCCTGGTTTTCCTGTGCCAGCATCCATAGATTATATTTCGCCTGCATGCCTAGCCAGAACTCAGGAGTACTTCCCAAAGCACGGCTTAAACGAATGGCGATATCTTCGGTAATGTCGCCCCGTTCATTGACTATTTTGGAAACGGTATTGCGCGCCAGGCCGCAGGTGTTTGCCAATTGTGTGACTGTTAACCCGGTTTCAGGGAGCACAATTTCCCGCAACAGGGCGCCGGGGTGCGAAGGTTGTCTGTCCATTAATGATAATCCTCCAGATTGACTTCGATAACGTCTTTCCCTTCCATGGCCCAGGTAACGCGCCAGTTTCCTGTAACACGTACCGTAAATTCTCCCTTTCGCTCGCCTCTTAAGGCGTGAAAGTAGAGTCCGGCGATATTCATTTCTTCCGGTTTCTCGATAATGTTCAAGGCATCGAGAATGACGATTAAACGAGGTGCGATAGCGGTTGATATGCCTCGTTTATCGCTATATTTTGGATCAGAGAAAAACCGCTTCAATCCCTTGGGACGGAACGTCTTGATCATTTCCAAAGTGTAATTGAACGTATGTCACAGTGCAATCATAACGATTACACTTTGGCGGAAGGGAGATTGTTGAGCGTAGAGGTTAACCCAGGCAGCCGATGGAATTTTCATTCGGGCCAAGCCTGATGCCTTTTCGGGGCAGTCCCAACCCGCTGATTTTTAAGCCAAAACCAATATTATTTTTCCAAATCAAGCACTTGGCAGGGAGGTGCTTCTGTATTAGAATGCGCGCCTCGTTGTGAGACAGGGGCAGGGGAAATCCTGCCCGAATTTTAACTCCTTACCTTACCGGTGACGCAAACCGGGAGGCAAATCCGAAGGGAGACATTATGCGTCATTATGAAATCGTGTTTCTGGTCCATCCGGATCAGAGCGAGCAGGTCCCTGCCATGATCGAGCGTTACCGCTCCATGATCGAAGGTGGAAACGGCAAGATTCATCGCCTGGAAGACTGGGGCCGCCGTCAACTCGCTTATCCTATTAATAAGATCCACAAAGCCCACTACGTCCTGATGAACATCGAAACCGGGATCGAAGTGCTGCGCGAGCTGGAATCGGCTTTCAAGTTCAACGACGCCGTGCTGCGTACGCTGGTGCTGAACAAAAAGCATGCGGTTACCGAGCCTTCGCCCATGGTGCGTAAGGAAAATCAGGAAGAGTCACGTCGTCCGGCTGATGCTGATGACGAAGAGGTGACCGATGATGTGGAAGCCGATGAACTTGATGAAGTCGCCGAAGCGGAAGGCGAAGGCGAAGCGGTAGCAGACTAGGTCTGTGACAGCGTAGATAACGAATTACGAGGATACGATCATGGCACAACAACAGCGTTTTTTCCGGCGTAAGAAATATTGCCGGTTTACTGCCGAAGGCATTAAAGAAATCGACTACAAGGATATTTTCCTGCTGAAACAGTACGTTTCTGAAACCGGCAAAATCATTCCCAGCCGCAATACTGGCACCAAGGCCAAGTATCAGCGGCAACTGTCCACTGCGGTCAAGCATGCGCGTTATATCGCCCTGTTGCCGTACAGCGACTCACATTCATAAAGGTGATCAGCAATGGAAGTTATTCTATTAGATAAAATCCGTAGACTGGGTAGCCTGGGCGATCAGGTAAAGGTCAAGCCCGGTTATGCCCGCAATTACCTGATTCCTTACGGCAAGGCAGTGATTGCCAACGAGCAAAACAAGGCAGAGTTCGAAACCCGCCGTGCCGAACTGGAAGCAGCCCAAAAAGATATTTTGGGTAAAGCAGAGTCCCGTGCGTCACATCTGAAAGATGCCAAAGTGCAAATCACCAGCCGAGCCAGCGACGAAGGTCATTTGTTCGGCTCTGTCGGTGCCCGCGAGATCGCCGATGCGCTCACCGCTGCCGGCACTGAAGTAAGCCGGTCGGAAGTGCTGTTACCGGAAGGCCCAATCAAGGCAGTCGGTGAATATGAAGTAAATTTGTCGCTGCACCCTGAGGTCACCGTAATCGTGGCGGTATCGGTCGTCGCGGAAAGTTAAGGCATTTGCCCTGGCAGGGATTCCTGCCAGGGTTTTATTGTTACTCCAAAACGCAACACCCTGTTTTTCCCCGAGAAATCGGCTCCTTGTGATTGACGTTATGCTCGGGCGCCCGTGTCACATATAATGATTTTTGGTCGCCCGCTTACAGGCCGGGTCGTTGCGAAACACAAAAGATAAGTCAGAGACACTGGAGGACCGTTGGAAGAACGCGCGTATTCCCAAACGGCCGGCGCCGAAACCCTGAAAGTTCCACCGCAATCGCTTGAAGCCGAGCAATCCGTGCTGGGTGGTCTGATGCTGGACAACCAGCGTTGGGACCAGATCGCCGATAAAATTGTTACAGTCGATTTTTATCGCAAAGAGCACCGGCTGATTTTTACCGCCATCAGTCAGTTATCCGAAGACAATCGACCCGCCGACGTGGTCACTGTGTCCGAGTGGCTGGAGAACGCTGGTGAACTGGAAAACGCCGGCGGCATAGAATATCTGGGCAGTCTTGCCAACAACACCCCCAGTGCAGCCAACATTGTTGCTTATGCCGAGATCGTGCGTGAACGTTCGGTCATGCGCCGGTTGATCGAGGTTAGCAGCGAAATCACCAGCCGCGCCTACCGACCTGAAGGGCGCAGCGCGGTGGATATTCTGGATGAAGCCGAAAAGAATATTCTGCAAATTTCCGATGCCGGTTCCCGACGCGGCGGGTTTAAACACTTAAAGAGTCTGCTCACCGCTTCCGTTGATCGCATCGACCAGCTTTACCGTTCCGATAACCCGCTGACGGGTGTCAGCACCGGGTTTACCGATCTGGATAACATGACATCCGGTTTACAGTCTTCCGACCTTGTGATTGTTGCCGGCCGGCCCTCCATGGGCAAAACCTCTCTGGCCATGAACATTGCCGAAAATGCGGCGGTGGGGCACAAAACACCGGTGGCGATTTTCAGTATGGAAATGCCCGGCGAACAATTGGCCATGCGTATGATGGCATCGCTTGGACGCATCAATGCGCACCGCGTGCGTACCGGTAACTTGCATGATGAGGATTGGCCGCGTTTAACATCAGCGGTGAGCATGTTGTCGGAGACACCCATCTTTATTGATGACTCACCGGGTTTAACGCCCATGGAGCTGCGCGCCCGCGCCAGACGTCTGCATCGGGAACATGGTCTGGGTATGGTGATCATCGATTATTTGCAGCTCATGCAAACTGGCGAGTCCTCGGAAAACCGGGCAACGGAAATCTCGAATATTACCCGGGCATTGAAGGGTCTGGCCAAAGAATTGAGTGTGCCGGTGGTGGCATTGTCCCAGTTAAACCGCAGTCTGGAGCAGCGGCCCAATAAACGGCCGGTGATGTCAGACCTGCGTGAATCGGGCGCGATTGAGCAGGATGCCGACGTCATTATCTTTATTTACCGTGATGAGGTTTATAACGAGGACAGCACCGATAAAGGCACGGCGGAAATTATTATCAGCAAACAACGTAACGGTCCTACCGGAACCGTGCGTCTGACATTCCTCGGAGAGTACACGCGCTTCGAAAATTACATCAATAGTTCCTTTGAAGAGGTCTATGGATGAGCCGACCAGCTCGCGCGCTCCTAAGCGCTCAGGCCCTGCGTCATAATTTTCAACAGGTCAAACGTTACGCACCCGCAAGCAAGGTAATGGCTGTGGTCAAGGCCAATGGTTATGGTCATGGTCTTGAGTGGGCCGCCACCACGCTGCATCAGGCCGATGCCTTTGCCGTCGCCAGCGTGGAAGAGGGTATACAGTTGCGGGAAGCGGGCCTGTTCCAGCCCATCGTTTTACTCAGCGGATTTTTTGAACCAGCGGAACTCTTACTGATCGACGGTTATAAACTGTCCCCGGTCATTCACACCGAACAACAGCTAAAGCAACTGGCAAATTATAGTGCGCATCGGCCGTTCCATGTCTGGCTGAAAATTGACACCGGCATGCATCGAATCGGTTTTGATGTCAGCGAAACAAAAAAGATCTACTCACGCTTGCAGGCATGCCAGGCGGTGTCCAAAGTCAGCGTTATGTCTCATCTCGCCAGTGCCGATGAAAAAACCAAGGCGTCAACCAAGCTGCAGTCAAAACTTTTTCTGGAGAAAACCCAATCCCTAGAGGCGGAAAAGAGTTTGGCCAATTCCGCCGGGATTGTTGCCTGGCCACAAACGCAACTGGACTGGGTGCGCCCGGGGCTGATGTTGTATGGCGCTTCGCCGTTTAATGGCTCGGTCGCCGGTGACGTCAAACTAAAACCGGTGATGACGCTGGAGAGTCAGTTGATTGCGATACATGACTATGAGAAAGGCGATGCCGTGGGCTACGGTGGTGATTGGGTGTGTCCTCAGGCCATGCGTGTGGGGGTGGTGGCCATCGGTTATGGTGACGGTTATCCTCGGCACGCCAAAGCCGGCACACCGGTGCTGATTCGAAAAAAAATGGCACCCTTGATCGGTCGTGTTTCCATGGACATGATTACCGTGGATCTGCGTAAACTGTCTGGTGCAAAAGTGGGAGACAGGGTGGTGTTGTGGGGTGACGGCATGCCGGTGGAAGGCATTGCAAAAAAGGCCGATACGCTGGCATATGAATTGTTTTGCCACGTCACACAGCGTGTCCCCCGGGTAACTGTTTGACTAAATTCTGACAACTAAAACCATGCCAAAACCTAAAACTGTCTACGTGTGTGATGCCTGCGGTGCCCAGGCGGCACAGTGGGCGGGACAGTGTTCCGGTTGCGGCGCCTGGAATACGCTGACGGAGTCCATGGCCATGGGCCGTAGCGCCAAGTCAACGGGTCTTGGTGCGCGCTTGGCGCCGCCGGCGGCGGTGCAATCTCTCGACGCCATCGCCCCGGAAAATATTATTCGATTGCCCGCCGGACTACCGGAACTGGATCGTGTGCTGGGCGGGGGCTTGGTGTTGGGTTCTGTTGTGCTGATCGGCGGCGATCCCGGTATTGGAAAATCCACGTTACTGCTGCAAACCTTGGCCACCATTGGCGACAACGCCCGGGTGTTGTATGTCACAGGTGAAGAGTCGGCGCAGCAAGTGGCATTGCGTGCCTACCGCCTGGGTACTGTCAGCGGGCGCGTTAAATTGCTGGCAGAGACGCGTGTTGAAACTATCCTCGATTGCATTCAGCGCGAGCAACCGCAGGTGGTGGTCATTGATTCGATTCAAACCATTTATACCGATGATCTGCAGTCAGCGGCAGGTAGCGTTGCTCAGGTGAGGGAATCGGCAGCCAGGTTGGTCAGTTTTGCCAAACACAGCGGTGTGGGTTTGTTCCTGGTGGGACATGTTACGAAAGAGGGCGCACTGGCAGGTCCGCGGGTGCTGGAACACATGGTGGATGCCGTTCTGTATTTTGAAGGGGATGCCTCCAGCCGATTCCGTATAGTGCGCGCCATTAAGAACCGCTTTGGCGCCGTCAACGAAATCGGCGTATTTGTCATGACAGAAACAGGCTTGCAGGGCGTGGCCAATCCATCGGCCATGTTCGTTAACCGGCACAGTAATACATTGCCGGGTAGTGTCATCCTGGCAACCCAGGAAGGGACGCGACCACTGCTGGTGGAGGTGCAGGCATTGGTGGATGACAGTCAGTTGTCCAATCCGCGCCGGGTGTGTGTTGGGCTGGATGCCAATCGACTGGCGATGTTGCTGGCTGTACTGCATCGGCACGGCGGCATTGCCATGCAGGGGCAGGATGTGTTTATTAATGTCGCCGGTGGTATGCGAATCACCGAAACCGCGTCTGATCTTGCAGTGTTAATCGCTACGGTTTCCAGTTTTCGTAATAAACCGCTAGGAGATGAGTTGATTGTGTTTGGAGAAATCGGTCTGGGTGGCGAACTGCGTCCGGTCCAGCGAGGTCAGGAACGCATTCGCGAAGCGGCAAAGTTAGGATTCAAGCGCGCGTTGATTCCAGCGGCCAACAAACCGAAAAAGAAATCCGACGACATTGATGTCATTCCAGTCAAGAGCCTGGCGGAAGCGCTGGAACTGTTTCAGTGATTATTTGAAGTAGAATTGTAGCCGGGTACCGGTGACTTCGATAATGTCGCCGTTTTTCAATACCTGTTCACTGCCCCGATCCAGGGCTCTGCCATTCAGCTTGGGTGTTTCGCCGGTATCGCCAGCGGACAGTTTGTAGGCGCTAGCGGTGCGAACAATGGACCCGGCCACTTTTCCCGTTTTACCTAGGTTGGTTACAGTCTTTGATAACTCAATGCGTTTTCCGCTGTTAGGGCCGCTTAAGACAAATATCGCCCCGATACGATTGGTTTTTGGTTTATCCGCTTGCATGGACAGCGTTTCGTTAGCGATAGCCATGGATTCGGTGTTAGTGGACTCCGGTTTGCTGCTGGGGCTGATAATAACCGTCTTGGCGAAATCTTCTGTGTTTTCTTCCTGGCTGGCGGCCTCGGCAAAAAACACCATAGAGTGTTTGCCGATAGTGATAACGTCACCGTTGCGCAAGTGATGTTTGGTAATCTTTTTATTATTAACGAAAGTGCCGTTAGTGCTGCCCAGATCCTGAACGAATGAGTCATCGCCGATGGTGAAAATATTGGCGTGTTCACCACTGACTGCCAGATTGTCCACAAATATTTCGCAACTGGGTTTGCGGCCGATCTTCATGTCGCCCTGAGCAAGATCGATGTGATCAATAATTTCATTATTGAATTTTAGTATTAGCTTTGCCATTTATTCACTTCCGTTATCAAAGCACTTTGTTTTAATAATTATACAAGCTTGTAATTGATGTGCCACTTAAGTATAGCCGCTCAATTACTGGGCCGTACGCCGAAATTCGCCATCAGTACGAATAAGTATAATGGATACATTGTCCGGTCCACCGTTGGCATTGACTTCATCTACCATATATTTCGCGGTATCTTCCAGACTGCCCGTTTGTTTTAACAGCATTTCCCTAATAACTTCATCCTTAAATACATCATTGAGCCCGTCGGAGCACAATAGATAAAGGTCATTTTCCTTGACGTCCAGCTCCTGTACATCGACTTCCACGTTGGCTTCAATACCCAGGGCCCGGGTTACCAGATTTTTGTTAGTGGAGGTGTAGGCCTCCTCTTTGGAAATCAGCCCACGATTCAACAATTCCTGAACCACCGAATGATCCAGGGTGATCTGCGTTAACTCATTACCCCTGAGTCGGTATAAACGGGAATCACCGACATGGCCTATGGACAGTTTGGTGCCATGAAACAGCACAGTAACAACGGTCGAGCCCATGCCAGCGCACTCCGGTTGGGTCTGGGAGGCCTCGTGAATGGCGGCATTGGCCAAGCGTACTGCCTCAGCGACAGAACTGGTTTCCAGGGAATGGCCGTCCAGAGGTTGTTTGACGGTGGGGCTGGAGAGACTCTCCCTGACATGCTGTGTAATCAGGTCTACCGCCAGGCCGCTAGCCACTTCACCGGCCAAATGGCCGCCCATGCCATCTGCCAGCACCACCAGGCCCAGCTCAGGTGAGGTAGAGACATTGTCCTCATTATTATTGCGCACTCGACCGGGGTCGGTGAGAGCGACGATTTCAAGTTTTGCCATAGCGGTGGACATGGTCCTGAATATTAAACAATTTCATGGTCACAGTACTTTATTAGCACATCGTTGCACGGCCAGCACCACTTCCGCCCCGGTCTGGTAGCGTTTTTTAGGATCTTTTTGCAGCAGTTTATCGACAATGGTTTTGACGCAGGCAGGCAAATTCTTGCGTATTTTAGTGATATCTTCTTGTTTTGTATTGGCAATTTGGTACATCAGGGCTGCCATGGAGTCCCCGGAAAAGGGTTGTTTCTTGGTCAGCAGCTCAAACATCATGACGCCCATGGAAAACAGGTCCGAGCGCCCATCTACCCGCTCGCCAGCCAATTGCTCCGGGGACATGTATGACGGGGTGCCCAGCACCACTCCTGTTTTGGTGTTGCTGGATGCAGTAATACGGGCAATGCCAAAATCAGTGACTTTTATGGTGTTATCCTGCTCATTGTACATAATGTTTGCCGGTTTGATGTCCCGGTGCACTACATTCTGCTTGTGAGCGTAATCCAGTGCTTCGGCAACCTGAATAATGATGTTGAAGACCCATTCCACTGTCGCTGGTTTTTTCTCCAGGATATATTCCGTCAGGTCTTTACCTTCGAGAAACTCCATGGCGATATAGGCCAGGTCATGCTCCTCGCCGGCATCATAAATGGTGACGATATTCGGGTGACTTAACCCGCCGGCAGTTTCCGCTTCCCTGAAAAATCTGTCTTTGACTGTTTGCAGTTCGCTGCCTTCAAATTCAGTGGATAAGGCCAAGGTCTTGATAGCGACGACACGATTAATTTTGGGGTCCCGGCCGAGATAGACCACGCCCATGGCGCCTTTTCCGAGTTCCTCTTCAATCTCATAGCGCCCAAGGGTCGGTCTCTGGTAGCTGCCGCTTAGTATCATGGTGCCACCCGCAGCAGCCTGTCCCACGCCCATCATGATCGTGCCTTCGGCCTGGGCCACCCGTTGTTTGCGTTCCGCTGCATCACGAAATTTCTTGTCATAGTCCAGGATATAATTGTATGCGGCAACGGCTTTGTTAAATTGCCGTTTACGTTCGTAATCCAGCGCCAGGTTGTAGATTAATTCCAGGACTGAGTCATCAATCGGCAGTTTTCTGAATTTGTCCATGGCCATATCCAGTTGGCCTTGTGCCTGAAACGACAGCCCGAGCATTCGGTTGGATTGGGCGGAATCAGTTTCAACCAGTTGTTTCAAACGATCTGTGTCCATGAGCCGGCGAATGGAAAATAACAGGTAGCTGGCGAGCAAAAAAGTGGCGGGGTACGCCGTTTTAAGCCAGATTTTCTGGCCAATCATAAAATACTGCCCGGTGGCGATGAGTGCGACAAACACAAACAAAGAAATAAATGTTGCCGTACCTAAGCCGATTTGCGGAAACAAAAGCAACAACATTAAAAAGATACCACCAAATAATGCATACTCGGTCAGACTGGTCCATTCAGGTCTGGCATAGAAATCCTGGTTGAGAATGCCTGTGATCATGTTGGCGACCAGTTCAGGTGTTGGCATTTGCGCCATAACGGGAGTGAGGTATTTATCGTTGGCGTCCGAAATAGAGAGACCCAGAACGACGATCTTGTTTCGAAAAGAGTCATCAGACACTTTCCCGGAAACGACATCCGAGAATGAATAGGTGGCGAAGGGCGACTTCCCGTTTGTTCTCGCAAGAAAACCGGGGTACATCACCATTTTGCTATCTGTATTAATGATAGTTTTACCAAGTTGAACGTTCTTCCCCAATTCCGCTTTAATGTATCGTTGATTAAGATTCATGCTCCTGGCGGCGCTAAGCAGGGCAAGAGAGGGGTAGTATTCCTCACCGTAGGCAACAATTAGGGGCTCGCTTCTTACGCCACCGTCGGAGCTTTTGAGAAACCCAAGGTTGCCGATCGCGCTGGCGTTTTTGCTAAAGTCTTCCGCGGGAAATTTTGCCTTGGTGGCATTGTACGGCGATGATTTTGTTTTGTTGGACGTAACCTTGGATATCCGGGACTTCTGAACAATATCGCTTGCCGCTGTCGCATTGGCGTGCTTTCCCGGCCCCAACGTGAAGTGCATCGGCAGGACAATGTTGCGACCGGCTGCAATGGCACGGGAAAGTTTGCCGTCAGCATCAAGATCCCGTTTTGCCCGGTCAAGCAGGCGCTTGATTTCATTTATCTGCTTTCCAACCTGCTTGGGAAAATTGGCAGTATTGACCGCCTCCTGGATTTGCTGAATATGTTCCAGACCAGGATCCCGGGTAATGTCGGACAAAGGCAGGGTCAGGCTGATTACTTTCGGTTTCGCCTTGGACAATTGGCTGATTAAGCCTGCAATCTCTGATCGCGACCAGGGCCAGCGTCCCAACTGTTCCAGGCTGCGGTCATCAATGGCGATGATTGCGATCCGGTCCGCCGCCCCTGGGTTGCGGAAGGTCATCCTGACGCCAAGGTCGTAGGTGACATACTCCAGTTTTTCCATGAGAGGGAGGTGGTAGTACAGACCCAGGGCGAAAAAGACCGTAATTGCGATAACAAGCAATCGGTCTTTGCTGTGGCTCCCGCCCCTTTTTGTTTTTCTGCTTGTCATCGTCCTTACTTTATATAGTC
>Ga0224511_10003653_pt1 | contig 11228 bp, 10 predicted proteins | sample SF_May12_sed_USG_2_FD_169988 | JGI IMG/M metagenome (GOLD analysis project Ga0224511, IMG submission 169988) | Sediment microbial communities from San Francisco Bay, California, United States - SF_May12_sed_USGS_8_1 | ecosystem: Environmental > Aquatic > Marine > Sediment | place: USA...
GATTATAACTTACAGGGTTTACTGTCAAATGGTACCGATTTAATTGAGATTACCGACCATATTCAATGGTCACTTTCAGATGGTGCGCTCAGCACTGTCGACCAACAAGGTATTGTTACAGCCGGCCCAGACGCCGAAACAATTATACTCACAGCCCAATTCGGATTTTTGACTCAATCAATTGAAATCAGGATATCAACAGCTAAATTTGATCAGGTAATACAGCTTGATGCACAGACTTTAAGCATTGATATGTGTCAGTCTCTGAGCATCAATCCAATAGCACGTTATGTCGATGATATCGGTAATGAAGAAATACGTTCTGTTGACAGTATTATTATCAACACCATCGAATGGATTATTCGTGATCAGATAGATAACAATTTATCTAAGCGAGCATTTATTGAGACTTTAAATAACCAGGCCAACTTAAATACCCTGGCTGCAGGAGATTTAATTATTCAGGCAAGAGCAAATTCAGTATTTCAAAACACTGAAGTAACCTCCACTGACCTCTATCAAAATGTCGGCAATGCACTTAATGAAATCAAACTTTGTTACAGCAGTGACACAGACCTAAGCAGTTGCAACGTGAGCAGTGCAAATGTCGAGCCAGGCCAGGTGTTATCTTTAATTTCAGTGGGAAGCTATCAGGCAAATGATGGTTCCAGCTTCAATGAAAACATTAGTAAAAACAGTAAATGGGGTGTAGACAATGTGACCAATGCCTCTATTACTTTATCAGCTGACCAACAGAATCTGAATATAACAGGTAACATTGAGAACACCAGTGCGACTGTTTCTGTAGCCTGTGGAGATATAGTACAAAGCCTTGATGGTATTGATGTTTCACAGGGTGTAGCCCTAAATAGTTCTGTAGATTGCGATGTTAATTGCCTATCTTCTTCTGCGTTAATTAATATTAGCGCACTTAGCGTTACATCCCTGGACGTTACCGCAAACAATATTGATTTAGTCGATAATGTCAGTACAAGCCTGGATACTGCCCCTGCTGAAATCTCCCTGGTAGTTACTGCTAATTACTCAAATGCAACCAGCGAAATTATTACCAATGATGCCGGCCTTTCTTACACCATTATTACCCTAGATGGCCAGCCTGCAACCATTGAAGAAATAGCAGGTTCACCGGGCGTGTTTACTGTATTGGGCAGTGGCACTGCAAAAATTCAGCTTAATTATCAAAATGAAATATTCATTGTATTAATTGAAGTGCCTTAATTTATACACACATATTATTTATTTTTTACTGATTCCTGTTTGAATTAATAATTTTATAATTCGATTGAGTAACCCATTTAAATCTATAATCCCAACATGAACCCCATACTCGTCGAAGATAATCAAACCCTTACTCGGTTCTGCAATCAATTCATCAGCGAGCCCGTACTCGCTATTGATACTGAATTTTTTCGTGAAACGACTTACTACCCTCATCTTGGCTTAATTCAGATTAGTAGCCCCTCAGACATTATCTGCATAGACCCACTATCTTTTGATGCTCGCGAACAACTACGGCGCTTATTTTTTAATCCTGAAATCATAAAAATATTCCATGCCTGCTCCCAGGATATGGAGGTGCTCTATTTATACTTTGGTGAACTACCAGCCCCTATCTTTGATACCCAGATTGCTGCCGCCATGCTCGGCCATCAAGATCAAATTGGCTATGCCAAACTGGTGGCGGAACAATATGAAGTTGAACTGGACAAATCACAAACTCGTACTAACTGGTTGAAGCGCCCATTAAGCACAAAACAAATTAAATACGCAGGTGAAGATGTACTTTATTTATTACCATTGTACGAAAAATTTAATTCTGAACTGAAAGAGAAAGGTCGTGACAGCTGGTTAGAAGAAGACTGCAAACTGGTCTGTGGTAACAGCCAGCGCTTTCAACCTGATATGGAAAACTGCTGGCAGCGTGTAAAAGGTTATTTCAAACTTGATGGCGTACAACTAGCAGTATGTCGTTCTATTGCACAATGGCGTGAACAACTGGCGATTGAAAAAGACCAGACACGTCGCAGGATTATGTCAGATGATTTAGTGCTAAAACTGGCTACTGCAGAAATTGATATTAATCAGCTCAAAACTATCGGCGGGCAAATTACAAAATTTAATCAGGATGAACTGGATACTTTAGTACAAGCTATTAAGACAGGTTTTCAAACACCAGAACCAGAGTGGCCGGTAATTAATCAACAACGACCTTCTGCAGAAGAAAAAAAACTACTTAAGCATCTGCAGGCTTTGGTGCAGAACAAAGCCGACGCACTCAACATTCATCAAAGCGTGTTAAGTTCAAAAAAAGAACTGGAAAAACTTATGCAGGGTTCTCGTCAGGGGAGATTACTCACAGGCTGGCGACTAGGATGCATTGGCCAACGGTTAGTCGCTGAAGTTGAATAAAACCCTCTTTATGATCGGGGATTTAAACGCTAAATATAAGCGTTGATTAAGATCCGGTTTGGGATACAATAGAAATAGATGGAAATAATAATCATTCTCCGGAGGTTTTAATATGTACAAAATACTACAACATTTCATCAAGATCCTGACTATCTCTACCCTGCTGAGCCTCGGCTTTAGCGCTCATGCAGACGCAGAACACTCCAAAGAATTTGGTGATTACACTATCCACTACAATGCCTTTAGAAGTGACATGCTATCACCTGAAATTGCTAAACAGTACAATCTAACCCGTCGCAATAATCGTGTCATCGTTAATATTTCCGTTATCAAAAAAGTAGCCAATACCACTGGCACCGCGGCACCAGCTAAAGTCACTGGTCATCTTAAAAACCTTACCGGTCAAATGAAAACTATTGAGTTCAATGAAATTAAGGAAGATACAGCCATTTACTATCTTGCTGAATCACAGTTCACTGATGGAGAATTTTTAAAATTTAATATTCAGGTCATGCCTGAAGGTGAAACCAAAACCGCGAGTATAAAGTTCGATAAGCGTCTATCTACTCATTAGATTCTTCAATCGTTCTGCCAGGTATATGTCGCGGATCCATACTGGTTTCCGCGACAGACTGACCCAGCGTGACAATATAACCCTGCCATCTCGTCTCATTATCATCACTGTAATCAAAACTATAGATCCGACAGAGCTGCAAACCACCACTGGTAGTTTGACCCAACCAAAGTCGTTGTCGCGTAACCGTATTATCTAGCAACTGAAACTGCTGCCTTTGACATAAATGTCGACAGGTCATCAAAGCTAGCTCACTACAGCGCATACTATCCCACCAATAAACTACTACTGTAATCAGGCATATGGTTAACAACAGTTCCTGCATAATCCACCCAAAGAAATTTTAACGTCATACCATCATGCACAATTTTCCTATAAAATATCCAATTATTTAATTATAACGGCCCATTAGCGGATAACCCTATGCTTGCAAACGAAGAAAGCTTCACTCCACAAAACTCATATACCTACGAAGAACTGCTGCAATGCAGTAGGGGTGAGCTTTTCGGCCCCGGTAATGCACAATTACCCGCACCTAATATGCTGATGTGTGATCGCATCACTAACATCTCAGAAACCGGCGGCAGCTACAATAAAGGGGAAGTACAGGCAGAACTCGATATCAAACCTGACCTCTGGTTTTTTGACTGCCATTTCAAGGGCGACCCAGTGATGCCAGGTTGTTTAGGGCTGGATGCCATGTGGCAGCTTGTAGGTTTCCACCTGGGCTGGCTAGGTCATCCTGGCCATGGCCGCGCACTCGGTGTAGGCGAAGTCAAATTTACCGGGCAAATCCTGCCTACTACCAAAGAAGTTAAATATCAGATTAATATTAAACGTGTTATTGCACGTGGCCTCATTCTTGGTATTGCCGATGGCTCACTACTAGCTGATGGTAAGGAAATTTATACTGCAGATAATCTTCGAGTTGGTCTATTTACATCGACTGACAGTTTTTAGGAGTTAATCATGAAACGTGTTGTTATTACCGGTTATGGTATCGTTTCCTGTCTTGGAAATGATCGCACAACGGTTCTTGAATCACTACAGCAAGGTCGCTCAGGAATTAAATTTAAGGAAGAATATAAAGAAATGGGCATGCGTAGCAATATCGCTGGTAGTGTTGACATCAATGTTGATGATTTTATCGACCGTAAAATAAAACGTTTTATGGGCGATGCAGCGGCTTTTGCTTACATCTCCATGCAACAGGCTATTGATCATGCAGGTCTTAATGATTCACAAGTATCGAATATCCGCACCGGCATTATCATGGGCTCTGGCGGTGCATCATCTGCCAACCAGGTTGAAGCGGCTGATATTCTACGTAACAAAGGTATTCGACGTGTCGGCCCTTATATGGTGCCCCGCACCATGGCGAGCACAGTTTCAGCCTGTCTTGCAACACCCTTCCATATAAAAGGTGTGAACTATTCAATCAGCTCTGCCTGTGCCACCAGTACTCACTGCATTGGTAACGCTTACGAACTTATTCAAATGGGAAAACAGGACATCATCTTTGCAGGCGGCGGCGAGGAAGAACACTGGAGCCTGAGCATGTTATTTGATGCCATGGGTGCACTGTCTTCCAAATATAATGAAACTCCTGAAAAAGCATCACGCACCTACGATGCAGACCGTGACGGTTTTGTTATCGCTGGTGGTGGTGCCTGTCTCGTAGTTGAAGAGCTTGAACACGCACTTAACCGTGGTGCCAATATCCTTGCCGAAGTAGTCGGTTATGGCGCCACCTCCGATGGCGTTGATATGGTTGCACCTTCAGGCGAAGGCGCAGTTCGCTGTATGCAGATGGCTTTAGACGGTATCGAGCAACCTCTGGATTACATCAATACTCATGGCACCAGCACACCTGTTGGTGACACCAAAGAATTACAGGCAATACGTGAAACTTTCGGTGACAACATTCCTCCCATTAGTTCGAGTAAATCACTGGCGGGGCATTCCTTAGGTGCTTCCGGTGCACAGGAATCTATCTACAGCCTCCTGATGATGGAAAATAACTTTATCCAGGCATCCGCCAATATTGAAAATCTGGATGAACAGGCTGAAGATATGCCAATCGTAACCACGAGACAGGACGACATCACACTGAACACCATCATGTCGAACAACTTTGGCTTTGGCGGCACCAATGCCTGCCTGGTGTTCCAGCGCTATCAGACATAACAACCTGAATACAGCACTCGGATTTCAACAGAGTGCTGTATTTTTTCTGGCAAGTGCTACACTCTCTCTAATCTTTCTATCAAAGGAACTCATGGGGATCACATGAATAAGCGCATTACCCAGAAACATATTCTTCTGGAACATCTTATCCTGGCGAGCTGCCTTCTATTTGCTTCATCGCAGACATTGGCTGATCGTCCCGCCATGAGTGAACGCTCTGAAATCCTTGAGCCTGAAATAATAGAAATCGATACTGAAACTCCAGTTTTTATAGAAGAACCGGCTTTAGAGGCCAGGCCCGCTGTAGATGATATGCCCACTGTTGAAGTTGAAGTTGAATCTGAAATACGACCAGAGCCTGTTGTTGAGCTTGAAGCTGAAGCCGAGGCACAAGTCGATCCAGAACCACTGCTTGAAAATGCTGAACCAGCCACCCAGGTTTATGAGCAGCAAACTGAAGTCACAGGTGATGTGATTGAATTACAGGCCGGTGACACCTTACCAGTTAATATCATCGATTTTCCACGTCGCGGCATGACTATGGATAAAGTTAAAAACGAACTCGGTCAGCCACGTGAAGCTTCTGACGCTATTGGTAAACCACCCATCACCATCTGGACCTATGACGACCGTGTTGTCTATTTTGAATACTCCAGCGTTGTTCACGTGGTAGCAACACACTGAAACAACTCCAGAATTTAAAACTCGGAGCAAGTCCGCTTCAACGCATACAATCACCCCAGCTGGAAACAGCCGGGGTGAATTTATTTATCAAGCGTGAAGATCTGGTTGACTATGAATTAGGCGGCAATAAATGGCGCAAGATGAAATACAACCTTGAAGCTGCTAGCCAACAAAAACATCACACCCTGCTCACCTTTGGTGGTGCTTATTCTAATCATATTTATGCCACCGCCGCCGCAGGTAAACGACTGGGGCTACGCACAATCGGCATTATTCGCGGTGAAGCATACCAGTCACTCAATCCCACATTACAATTTGCCAGTAACTGCGGAATGCAGCTGGAGTATGTAGACAGAGCGACGTATCGTAAAAAAACAGCTAAAGAATACATCGACAACCTAAAAGAAAAACATGGCCGATTTTATTTACTCCCCGAAGGCGGTAGCAATGTTTTAGCCATCAAGGGTTGTGCTGAAATCAGTAAAGAAATTATTGAAGAAACCAACGGCGACTTTGACATTATCTGCAGTGCCTGCGGCACGGGTGGAACACTGGCTGGTATCATTCATGGTTTAGAAGCCAGGCACGAAGCAATTGGCTTTTCAGCACTCAAGGGCGGTAATTTTCTGTCTGCAGAAATCCAGCAATTTCTAAAACAGGCTAATTCTAAAACTACTGCAAAATGGCAACTAAATACTGATTATCACTTTGGTGGTTATGCAAAGACAAAACCTGAGCTTTGGGAATTCATCCATCAATTTAAAGAAGATTTCAATGTACCACTGGATGGTGTTTATACAGGAAAGATGTTCTATGGATTATTTGATTTAATAAAAAAAGGATCCTTCCCTAAAGGCAGCCGCATTATTGCCATTCACAGCGGTGGACTACAAGGTAACCTGGGGTTTAACCACAACAAAAAACGATTATAGACCCACACGAAACACCTTGCCCACGACCTATCAATATCACTATGGGCGATAAAATTTCATACAACCCGACACTAATTATATTTAGTTTTTTCTTTGCGTCCTCTGCGGTTAAAGCTTTTAACTAAAAGAAATCTTCTTCCTGCTGCTCTTTTTCTTCCTGTTGCTCACGATGCTGTTTTGACTGCTCTCGGAACGCCTCTAACATTTCACCAGCAACAGATTCAAAATCACTGAAACTAGTCCGTTCCTTATCACCCATTTTAGTTTCATCAACTCGGTTACCATCAAAATGAATCACATGATTCGCTTCCATGGTGAAACTCTTCTTATACTCAACAAACTCTTCCATAGTCTGTTTCTTATAATCTTCATATTCTTTATTCATGGCATTTCTTGCATCAACAGCCTGCTGTTTGAAGGCAGCAAAATCATCAGCGGGCTTTTGACGATGAATTTCATAGTCATCCCCCGGTGATTCTAGCTCCAGCTTACCTTCCTGCAGGGAAACACTCTGAGCCTCTTCATTGTCAGTAACAATAAAAGTCGTACCTCGAATACCGATGGTTGAGAATTTAGCCTTAACCTGACGTTTTCCGGAAAACACCTTTTTGAAGGTAAAATAGATTTTTCCCCCAATATGAGACAACCAGTTTTTCTTCTCAACTTTCAGACTACTTTTCTCATCAAGAACAGACAGGGCTCCATCATTGAACTTAACTACAGCCTGACTGTTTTTACTGGTAGTAACCGTCTCATTTTCACGAACCACAACATTAGAAGCCGTTACTTTACGTGAATCACCCTTTGCACTAACGATTGTTACAACACCTGCAGTTTTCACAATCTGACCACGACCATCATCTGCATGAGACCAGCCCGATTGCAGAAACAGAAACAACATCAAAACGGGCGTAATTAATCTAATTTGTTGAAACATATGCGTATCATCCTGGTAATTATCTTTTCTGTTGCTCGAGTATAACTAAAATATCAGCATAATGATTTGAACACAATCACAAAGCTAAAAATATACTATTAGAGAGCTTTGCACGATGTAGATTTTTTGTTAGAGCAAGGCAAAAATTGTCGAAAAAGCACAGTTTACATTCAGTTTATCGTTATTTGACACTGCATTTTGAGACTATTTTTTAACACCGCTATAGCGAAAAAGATGCCTCGTGAGAAACTCTCTACTAATCCACATAAGGACCATGCTGATATATAGTCTCTCCATGAGGAGCGCCATAACACAGCATAATCCTGACATCAGATTCAGCATTAATTTCAAGCTGATCCAGCCCCTCAAAAAACAAAGCCTGCCCCTCCATTAACGACTGCCCCCTGATTTTAGCTTTGCCATTTACAATATACGCAATGCCCCTAAATCCATTAGAGACAGCTTCATTAAATATCGTCCCTGCATTTAATTGAATATCAAAATAACAAACTGATGTTTTTAGCTTTAATAAAGAAGAATCACTGATCAATTCACGCACCGTGCCGCCCTCTACAGTATGTTCGGCAACAGAGCCTGAATTCACCTGCTGATAATCAGGTGTGCTCTTTTTCAAACTCTGTGGAAGATTGACCCAAAGCTGGATACCTTTAGTCGAGGCTCCGGATGACGGCATTTCTGAATGAACAATACCACTACCCGCTGTGAAGCGTTGCAGCCCCCCAGGCAAAACAGTGGAATCATTACCCAGATTGTCTTTATGATGCATCGAGCCTTCAAAAATATAGGTAATACCTTCAAATCCACGATGGGGGTGATCAGGAAAGCCACAACCCGGCGAGACATTAAAATGATCCCATAAAACAAAAGGGTCAAAATTCATAAAACCATGAAGTGGAAAAAGACGCTGTACTTCTGCACCATCACCTTCAGCACCTGCACTGGCTGTACGTACAAAAAACTTAGGCTTCATGACTGTCTCCTGTTTTAACCTGAAAGGATCAGTTGGATCACGGAAGTCCAAGCAACTGATTTTTTAGGCTTATGCCTCTAATTCTTCCCAACGCTGATAGTAGGCCTCCAATGCTTGCTCATTTTCCTTCAGTAAATTCTGAACTTTTACAATTTCATCTTTGTCTTGCTGAAAAAAATCCACTTCTGCCATTTGTGCATGCAGGCGCTCCTGCTCAGTTTCCAGCTTTTCGATTTTTACCGGCAACTCATCAAGATCACGCTGATCTTTATAGCTGAGTTTTTTCTTTTCAGCCCTGGCCTTAACTTCATTCTGCTCAGGCCTTTCAACTACAGGCTTTGTCTTGTTGACTTCATTCTCAACAGGACGTTGACGCAACCAGTCATCATAACCACCCACGTATTCGCTTATTTTACCGTCTTTCTCAAAAACTAAAGTATTACTAACTACATTGTTAACAAATTCACGATCATGACTAACCAGTAAAATAGTACCGCTGTAATTGGAAACCAACTCTTCCAACAACTCCAGTGTTTCAACATCAAGGTCATTGGTTGGCTCATCAAGCACCAGAATATTGGCAGGTTTAGAGAATAAACGCGCCAACAGCAGGCGATTACGCTCACCACCTGATAATGCTTTCACCGGTGAACGCGCACGATCGGGGGCAAACAGGAAATCCTGCAAATAACCGATAACATGCTTACGCGCACCATTAATCTCGATAAATTCACGTCCTTCAGAAAGGTTGTCCAACACGCTGGACTCTTCATCTAACTGATCTCGCATTTGATCAAAATAGGCAATAGTTTGCCTGGTACCTAGAGTCACTTTTCCTGACTGTGGTTTTAACTGACCAAGCAATATTTTTAACAACGTGGTTTTACCTGCACCATTGGGGCCGATGATGCCAACTTTGTCACCACGCAAAATAGTGGTATTGAGGTCTTTAATAATGGTGCGGCCATCGTAGTCAAAATTAACAGCTTCCGCCTCTACCACCACTTTGCCAGACTGCTCACCACGCACCAGTTTCATATCAACCTTGCCAGTCTTTTGTCGTCTGTTTGCTCGTTCAACACGCATTTTTTCCAGTGCACGCACTCGGCCTTCATTACGTGTACGACGAGCTTTTATGCCCTGACGAATCCAGACTTCTTCCTGCGCTAATTTCTTATCAAACAGATTATTAGCTTCTTCTTCAGCGTGTAGCATCTCTTCACGTCGCACCAGATAAGTCGTGTAATCACAGGGATAACTCACCAACTTACCTCGATCTAATTCGATAATACGGGTCGACAATCTACGCATGAAAGCACGGTCATGAGTGATGAACAGCAAAGCCCCCTTATAACCCATGAGCTGATCTTCCAACCACTGAATGGCTTGCAGATCAAGATGGTTGGTCGGCTCATCGAGCAATAACAGATCAGGCTGAACTACCAGTGCTTTAGCCAGCAGGACACGGCGGCGCATTCCTCCTGACAATTGAGCAAAGTCAGCATCACCATCCAGTTTCATTTTGGACAGTACCGCTTCCACCTGTTGATTCAAACCCCAGGCATCAGCCACTTCAATTTCATGCTGGATACGCTCCAGCTCAGCAAAGGCCTGTTCCGAATAATCTTCAGCCACACGATGTGCAGCATGATGATAATCCATCAGTAATTTAGCCTTTGAACCCAGTCCTGATGCCACTACATCAAAGATGCTGCCCTGCAGGTCGTAAGGCACTTCCTGTTCCAGCCATGCGATCTTGACTGATTTATTAACATCAATTTCACCGCTGTCTGGTTTAACCAGACCACTAATCACCTTCAGCAGGGTCGATTTTCCGGTTCCATTACGTCCCAGCAAACTGACCCGCTCACCAGCATCAATGGACAGACTAATCTGCTCAAGAATAGCCGGACCGCCAAAACTGACGTTAATATTACGAAGTCTTATTATTGCCATAAAAATCTTTCAACTCTGATACATCATCAAATTCATTAAAACAACGAAATTCGTTCATACAAAACTACTAAGTGACTGTTTTATAATGTCCTAAATCAGATAGTTTTACACAAGCAAAAAAAGACCATTTAAAAAACGACATTAGCAATATTTAATGTAACCCTTTGTCAATAGGTCTAACCAAAAAAACATATAAGGTACTGTTTTAATTATATTTATTTATTTTCGGTTAAAAAACATCCAATCTAAAACATAAGCCCAAATCACCGGGGAAATTTCCAGTTACCCGACCTCTGTCCACAGAGTTATCCACAGGATCTGTGGATGTTTTTTTGAGAAGAACCGGCGAGCTCAACAACTGCAAATTAAGTTGCTCAGCTATCGTAATCCAGCACAGGCGACAGCCAACGCTCGGTTATTTTGATGTCCACATTCTTACGTTTTGTGTAGTCCTCAACCTGATCTTTATGGATTTTTCCAATACCAAAATAGCGTGCATTGGGGTGTGAAAAATACCAGCCGGAAACTGCTGCAGTC
>Ga0224511_10003654_pt1 | contig 11227 bp, 2 predicted proteins | sample SF_May12_sed_USG_2_FD_169988 | JGI IMG/M metagenome (GOLD analysis project Ga0224511, IMG submission 169988) | Sediment microbial communities from San Francisco Bay, California, United States - SF_May12_sed_USGS_8_1 | ecosystem: Environmental > Aquatic > Marine > Sediment | place: USA...
ATTTCAATCCAAGGAATTTGATCAGATAAAGATGTATAAATCAATACACAACCAGTAGTAGTTAAAGAAGGCTTATCAGTATTTAAATGCTTCATCAGTTAGTATTAAATTCCAAGTTTACCACAGTAGTTCTAAATCGGTTCTAATGGTGAAGTCATTTGCTTGGTTAATAAAAAACGTGTGTATATAGTAGTGTTATTTAAGCATTTGTGGACAATAAAATATAGTATTCTGTAAATGAAATATATTACAAACATTATAAAATATAGTGTACATTTATTAATCTGTAAGTCAGAGCATGCCATGAAAGGGCATTTCTCATTATACACTCATTCTCAAATAATAGGATAAACTCCACAGTACATCCTCGTGCTGAAAAGTGTACCAAAATTACGTGGGTTCGACAATGCGGATTAATTAAGATTACATACAACAGATGCATTTCGAACATCAATAGTCACTATGCATTGGTAACATTAACTAAACAAAGTAGTATATTCAAACTTTCAAGTACCACTGAATAGGTATTGTATTTTATTTGTAGATCGGTCATACGTATGATAACTCACTTTAAGACCATAAAATTAAGCACTACATGTATAATGGCGACTGTTGTACAGGCATCTTTAATGATGCATATTCATATCAATACATACTGGTGTATAATTATTAATTCATAAACATATTATATTAGGTTCAGAATAAAGTATTGTAATAATATTAATGTACATGCATAAATATTCTACACTTCATCATACTGAGTTCTGTGTTCCCTATAATAGCATAAGGTCGCCTTGTTTGCCTGTAGTTTCTATCTGTTTGGGACGATCTATCTTATACTGAATCAAAACATATTGACATACTTTTGTGATAACAAATGAGAATAGAGCATGTGCAATCTGCATACAGACTGTATCTACATTAAAAACTAAAATGTTTGTATTAAATCTAATAGTAATGGTCAATTTATGCAAAGGCAATATTTGACACTTTACCGTCACGCAAAATGTGACTGGAGTACAGCGTGACGGAAATGGAAAAACAGGTCATTTGCTAACTACTCCCATGTTGGTTTATAATTGTATTTTACAAAAGATAATCGGCTCCATAAACAGAAAAATTATATAAAAGAAGAAATGCAATAAAAACAAAAGACACCATCTGCACACTGCGTACTGTAGTGAACGTCAACAGTTGAATTTGGTAAACCTTATTGCGCTGTATATTTGTCACCATGCCGCAAATCCTTCCTTGTATTTGCCGCCAGGGCAACGTTTTTGTATGATGACGTTAAACAAAAGATGATGTGACGGAAGTCAGCTCAAAATATATGGACATTTTTTAGCTACAATTGTCATAAATAATTGTTCTACATCATGTAATTTTGTTTTTTGTTTATCTTTTTTATTTATGTATGTTTATATTTGCAAGAAATACTACATACAAACATCAATTATTAGATTTTTACAGTGATAATCAATGGGGTAAGACAATAAAAATACAAGAATAATAAATAAAAAGTGTTATAACTATGTGTACGAGTACTAGAAAATGATATTAACAGTTAAACTAAAAAGAAATCAAAACTTGCAAGCTATTATTATTTTTAAAACTGTCTGTAAATAATGGCGTATTGTCCGGGATACTTTCTGTAGAAACATCAACATCACAAATGCATAATTAAATGTTTCGTCGCATACAAAAACAATTACTTATTTTATACTTTAGTTATATATTCGGCATGTTTACACTTAATTAATAATAAAAATGACAATCAATTTCCTTGCTTTTTCTTGCAGGAGTGCTACATGGACAAGGTAATAACACCGACCTTGGAAATCATGTTTAGGTCCGGGTGCAGGGCACGTGAGGTGAGTCATATGTTTTTTGTTATGTTTTGTTTGTTTGTCACGACCGCCAGTAAGTGCATGTTGTACTTTTTAAACCGACAAAATTGCAAAACGAACCAAGCGCACATCTGTGTGCCAGCTATTAATATATCGTATACACTTGCAATTAAGATTAAGGGGCGAAAAGCCGTACAAATCACCAAACAGATTTTCGGCATAGCCGAAATTCGAACTTCATTCGAATTTTATTGAACGATCTACTTCAAGCTATGTAAGCTGAACTAAATGACCTGTTGACACGCTTGGGTTGTTGAAGACTGTGTATCTGCGTAATCAATAATTATAAATTAAACTAGTCTTCTATAATCTAACACATCATCTGGTGCAAATACTGTAAAAAATAGTTTAACAATGTATGTATACATATATATCTCACATATAAACAACTTGTGCGTTTTGTTACAGCATTGTGCGGGCAGCTCTTTACTGATCGGCAAGAAGCGTCAGGAGGGAGAGTTGGTGGCCTGCTCCAGGTAATTCATGATAAATCTATGAAGACATTTAGGCAAGTCCTGAATGACCTGAGGAGAGCGTAATCGGAGTTGGTGTTGATATGGCAAGTTTCTCCCAGAAGTCTTTTGACAGAGGAATTAGATAATATTTTGAATGTTCAAAGAACGAAGAGTTACACTAATTACATGAATAATACAATTGTTTTTTTTTCATTCATTACTACTGATGAACAGCTTCAATAAACCCGAGGCTGCTGTCTCGTGCAGGCTATGCTTCCTGAGGGCTTTCCCTTTCATCAGTTTAATTATGATTATGAAGTTAAAGGTTACAGTATTAGGTTCTGTTTGTCGAAAACAATGTATAACTTGAATATAACATCATATATGTGTATGTAATGTTTACAGTTGTTGTGACAGAGATGTTGACTGCAACAAACGTCTGTGCGGAATCCAGAACAGTAATTTGAAGCATTTCTCACGACCTCTACTCATTCTTCACACATAATTTATGGAATTACGATTTTAATGAAATACTTGATTGTTTAAATGTTTTACAGAGTTAGAGACCACTAAATGCCTTTAGATTTGCACTTCACCAGTACATATATGAGAAGGATTTCTGTAAGAACTTTTAAAAATGATTTTAAAAGTAGGTTGATCGTCTTAGAAAGTGACTTCAGTCAAGGTTTACTTTGAGGGACAGTGTATGTTAAAATAAAATTAGTTTTACTGTTAAGGGACATTATTGCAAGTGCCAATAGTTTTTGGGGGAAAATCCTCGTATATGTATTGAAAACGTTAAGCTTAACAAATAAATATGCATTACATGATTGTACTACATACACCGCTGTAGCTGCCAAATAGTATGTGCATATATATTTGTTTATTTACCAAAATACTTAACAGGTCATATAAATTTATTTCCTAGTAAATGTTAATGTCCCTGTTTCATTATGTTTATCAAACTGTTGCGCTCAACCAGTACATGTATATACAACATGTAACAAAATTGAATATAAGTGATATATACTTAGTTATGAATACAAAAAAACCTATTAAATGTGTATACCTTCCTGACATGATCTAAAGCAAATGTTTTATATGTCTTTGTGTTAAGAATTGTTATACAGTTTTGATTTATCTGTCTTTTCACAGCAATAGTGAACACATCTCAGTGCTACTTCTGCGATCCGTCACACTCTCATCAAGGTAGGAAAAGCTCTAACTAGTTTACTCTGGTTTAATCGGTTGGGATAGCGAACTAAACTGATAATTATCAGGAGCTTCTTATGGGTTGTATTGTAAATTGTAGAAAATAAATAATACAAGAACCTACTGTGAGCAAGCACTATGTTTTGTTACTTCTAATCTGCTTGTGTGATTGTGTAATCTAAGATGTTGATGCTGCTGCTGCTGCTGCTGTATTATTGTTCGTACTGACTCATAATAGCAATTTCAAAAATCCTTGTTTATTTAATATTCACATCTGTTTCATATGACTTAGCAAGACAATAAGCTCTGTATAAGAACGAGTAATGTAATAAAACCTATAAACACATAAACAATGATAACACGTGCTCTGCTGCTCACATGCACCATCACAGCAACCATGTATAAAGTTGATGTTGTTTTATATTTTTAAGTCCTGGGACATTCTGTTTGCATCGAATCTGCTACACTGCAACCATTTTATACCTACTACTACTTAAGATGATAACAGATATTATAGTGATGTTGAGATAATTTTACTAACCATATGCATTGCACTCTCACAAACCGTCAGTGATAAAAGTGATCGATTTTGTTTTGCACACACACTGTGTGTTACTATCTCAGTACTATACTCATCGTAAAGTTAAAGCCCAGCATTACTGACCAGCTCGAAATCAAAAGTCGTCAGTATGCTTTCGACTCAATTGTAATGTGATGATGTGGGTTCACAAAACATATGTTCTAGTAGTTATCTTTGCATGGAATATGTTTTAACTATGGATATTTGTACCCAATGTTTGGTGGTTTTAAATGTGTTTTTGTTTATGTGTTTGATTAAATACCTTTTTATATTGCGTTCTCATCAGATGTTTCTGTTGTATTAGTAGCTCAAATTCCCGACCAGTTCCATCTCAAATGCCAACTGTGTAGCAACGTCCATACCCTCGCTGATTGCAGTACCCAGGTCATATGTGACAACAGGACAGAGGTGAAAACGCGCATATCATTTAATTTGCATACTGATAAAATCTTTTATCGCGTCACATACATGTTTTAATTGTTTTGTAAAATTAATGTTTAACGGACATTTATCGCATATGAGTTTTTTTATCATAGCAATGTTTTTTCAAAGCTAATTTTGTCGTGTGTTTATTACATATGCAGTACTTTTAATGGATAAATATTGATTGGCTTAAAAAAATAACAAACGAATTCCCCAATTGTTGTCTTGCAGGAGTGTTACATGGAGAAATTGATCACACCAGCCTTGGATGTCATGTTCAGGGCCGGATGCAGAGCCAGACAGGTAGGTCGATGGAATGGTTTGTTTTTGCTTTTTAGTTAGTTTGTTGTATGTTTGATTGTTTGCATGTAATAATCGTAACACCTTTCGAAACCCTGTTTATGCTTGTTATGTTTCTCATGCAAACTATGCTTCCTTGGGACTATCCCTTTTTCTCAGAGTAATGTAACTTACATGTACTACAGCTGGTGTTTAGTGGTACATGTAGTGTAGCGGTAAAATGTCGCCCCGTTCTACATTGTACATCATTGTGTAGTCATATTTTCTGGTCCTTAGTGATCGTGGATTGTATGTTGTTAACATTTGAATAAAGTTCTGCTCATGCGCTAGGGGGCGTCAATGTAGTGGCATTTTTCATTTCCATTGATAAGCAGCTTTAATTAAACGAAGGCTGTTATTTTCTTAATGCATACTATGCTTTCTTAGGACCTACCTTTTTCTGAGATTATTGTCACGGTAGCTAGGCAGCGTATTCACTTTTTCATGGGACGCTTAACCGATGAAAGCGCAAGCAAAACCCTGTGCACAACTTCCTGCCATATATTGTCCTTGGCTCCTTATTATTCAGGCGAAGGGGCAAATAGCTATACAACTCACCGCCAATTTTATGCGGCAGAGCTGGGAGCCGAATTCTGGATTTTAATAATGGACATACCGTGAACAAAGCATATTGAACTATCTGGCCCTATATCATGCTCGAATTATTTCAAAATGTGTTTGTGCATGATCAAAATATATAATTGATAAAACATTATCGTATTCTACATAAACAGCGTGCTTGATTCGTTACAGCAATGTGCTGGAAACTCTTTATTGGTCGGCAAGAAGCGTCAGGAGGGCTGGCTGGTCGCTTGCTCGAGGTAACTCAAATAATAAATGAATAAAGACATTTAGACATACTCTGAAATACTGTAGGTATGAAGCGTTTCGCGAAATAGGTCTATTGTGACATTTTTCTATAATAATTTGTAATGCAAATGCAAAAACACAAAACTATTGTTTGTCTAAATGTCTGTTGCGTCATGATGTTGTAAGAGTTTTTGTGTCGTTCCTTGTGTTAGTTTTTGCACGGGCCATTTTGTCATGGTGCCCTTAAACATGACATATCTACATTGTTTACAACATTCTTTGTTTTAACATCTCTTCAATTTATATTTCTAGAAACCCAGTCAAAACGAATTTATTTAGTTTATAATTGCTATTGAATATTTTTATGATTTTGAAGGTGACGGTGCTATTTATTTAGTAACATTGATCTAACAAATGTATCCTTGTACATTACCACTCTAAAGTGTTTGCGTTAAATGTTTACAGTTGTTGTGACAGAGATGTTGACTGCAACAAACGTCTGTGCGGAATCCAGAGCTGTAATATGAATAATTTCTGACCAACTCTACTCATTCTTCACACTAACGATACTAGTGTATAATAGTTCTATTGAGTCGTTTTGATTCCTAGCACTACAAGTGGAACACATATTGGCCGTAAAACCAAAAATATCCGAATCCTTAATACAAAACAAAAGTATCGACCAAAACAGTTCTAATACACATTTGACTCTTGACAATGTGACTTCTAACAATCGCACACTATCTACATGTACATGTACTTCAGAAATATGTATTTTTCGTACAGTTTCACTAATTGTTATTTCAATTGTCTAACCCTGTCCAATTGTTCGCATCATATGCCTTATAATTATGATTGACAGATCAAAAGTAGCCAGGAAACATTTTGCCTGTTTTAAATTTACACTTACGTCTTGGTTATTGAAACGTTTTGTTTGTTATTGAACTGCCTACTGTTTATTGTATTTTAACAACACGTTTGTTTGTTGTAGTGATATCTCCAATTCCCGACCAGTTCCAGCTCAAATGTCGTCTGTGTAGCAACGCCCTAACCCTCGCAGATTGCGGCACCCAGGCCATCTGTGACAACAGGACAGAGGTAAGTGCTTGCATATCCATAAATTTGCATACTTGTTCTAACTTTGCTTTCCCTTTCATCAGTTTTTTTTAACGCACGAATTTTTTTCTTAAATGTTAACAATCTCGCTTTTAAAATTAAAATGGTATTTCTCGCAGCTAAGACTATTTTACACTTAGGTGATTTGCTGTAATTTTCTTTTGCAGGAGTGCTACATGGAAAAGGTTATCACGCCGACCTTGGATATTATGTTCAGGTCCGGTTGCAGGGGCAGGCAGGTGTGTCGCAGATAAGTTTGTTTGTTTCTTTTAATTGTGTAACGTAGTCTTAGTTGGCAACACTGTTAGGGTCATGTCACGGCGGCCGGTTAGCAACAACAAAAACAATTACATTTATTAAGTCATGGTTGTATACAACAACAACAAACACAATATTATAGAAAAATACACTTGTGGGGTTAAGGGGGTATTAACATTTTGTTTGGGACGTCTAACAGACGAACGCGCAAGAATAAGCACATCTATGTGCTTGTAATTGGAACTTACCCTATAGTGAACGGATAAGTGGGGCGGAAAGCAATATCAATCACCAAAAAGTTATGCTACAGAGCCAGGATTCGAACACCTGATTTCACTGATTGACCTTTGACAGGAAATAGGTGTCACGCATGGATTGCATGGTCTGCAGAAGAAATAGTTATTGATAAAACGTCTGTAGGTCGTCATCTTAAAGCTAAACACTACTCATTATGTTGAAAGAAGTTCATTGCAAACTACATTTATGTGTACCTGTCTTAAAGAAATACAACCTAATTAAGTATGTGTTTTGTTACAGCATTGTTCTAGCAACACAATGCAGGTCGGCAGGAAGCGTCAGGAAGGAGAGCTTGTCGCTTGCTCCAGGTACTTTAAATTTTAAATGAATGGACATATTTCAGGTATTGTTTTACTTAAAATTATATGATGTAGCTAGAGCAAGTTTCGCTACATACCTCTTACAAAGGAAGTGCTTGTTTAGGTAACAGACAATTTAAACTGGTCAAAACGAGCTTCATTTACTTTATTATCATTTATGATTTATTAAAACAAATATGTTCAAGATGGACTTATTTAGTCCCATTCTTCTAAACAACGAAATCGTGTATCTTAAAATACACGATATATATATAAATTATGCGTGTTCAATGTTTTCAGTTGTTGTGACAGAGATGAGGACTGCAACGCACATCTTTGCGGATTCCAGAACAGTACTTAGAGGCATTTATCACAACCCCTACCCATTCTGCACACTGAATTTATGGAATTTAGATTTTAATTACCTATAACTGGACAACAAATCCTAAAACATATCAGTTTTTGTTCAAAGTGAAAATGAAGGAGAAAATAGGACGTAAACAATGGAGGTACTTTTGAACCAAAACCTGTATGCCGTTTTGTGTTCATTATAAATCTCTATGTGTTTATTATTTTACATGTGTTTGGATTGTTGATCTGTTTTGTGTTTACATAAAGCGAGCGTGAATACAACTCAGTGCTACTTCTGCAACACGTCACATTCTCACCAGGGTGACGTCACTGACCCAGACGATTGCAACACGTTTACAACCTGTGATTTAAATCAGGTTTCAAATTGTACACAATTCATTTGACTCTTGGGTTATTTGCAAAAATGCATTTTGCGTAGCTCTTGCTTGTCTATAATTAATATTGGGTATGGGTCATTTTAAAAGTGCATCGTTTGTAACGTGTACATATTGAAAAGGATAATCAGTTTCACTGAACTAGTAACATTCTCAAACATACTTTATTTAGCGCCGGACAAATTGTAGCCTTTACACCCATTCAAGCGAAATGTGTTTAGTATAGTTAAATGTATGTAACCTACTGCTAGTGTGCCTTTGCGTTTCACCTAAGTATAACGTGCCTATCCGCCAATCGCCGATCGTATTCTGTCTCGGTGATTTCCTTTTCTTTAGGTTGGATATTAGTTGCCTAGGTAGTCCAGCTTAACAAAAAAGTAACCACCTTTAGGGTCATTATGATTTTTATTATTTTTTCAGGCATGTTTGGCGTCCAGTCTGTACCAGGCCGGATCGCTAATGTTTTATAAATACGGCTGTTATGATAAAAATGTAAGTTGTTTCTTGCAAAAACGCAGCTTGTTTTAGCTAAGTTCTTGTCAGTATGATATAATATTGTACATAATCTGTTACAATTGTTCAAATGGTTTCCTGTGAAAGCATATGTAGGTAACGGTTTAAAAATAGGTTTCAGAAATTATTGTCTGAAACCAGATATTTCTTATACGGTATATATGTACCATTTAATGGTCCTCTGTTTAAATTGTTCGAATTGTTTGATCCCATGTGATCTACAATACCCAAGCGGTAGAGGAAAACAAGTAGTAGGATTTATGAATCACCCTATCTGTCGGTCTCTGTCGTTCGGTCGATGTTCGGTCGATGACTAGACGTCGGTATGAATATTTATTAAGGTTGCAAGTTTGTAGAGCGAATTGCACATACTTTTAGACTGAAATGAGCCATTGGACTGATCCTTTTGTGACCACATGACACATGACTTATCCTTTGTTGACTCATTTGTCTGGTGGAGTAGATAATAGTATCGCTCATTACTACTGCTCTGTGTACAAAAATATTGCACACAAAAAGTACAGTGATTGTTGCATATAATCAAGCTGTTTTGATATTTCAAATTTAAGTTTGCGTTTAGTAAATGTTAAATTAAGTTCTGTAACAATGATGGCATGGGGAGTACACGGGTCATATTACTTTTAAAACAATTTCTACATGTTGTTCGGTCGCCTATAACTTTAAACAACTATTGATGTCATCTCTTTATGCGTTTCTATAAAAAATGCCAAACACATTTTTCATAACTTTCCCTTATGTCTGCTGAAATTTCTCTTATTTCTCTACACTTGTGTTAATGTGTATTTTGGTACGCTACATGTACATTGTTACAATTCCATTCGTGTATTTCCAAAATTTGTTTTTGCTATCCAGCCAAAAATACATATTTGTTGTTTTACAACCAATGTTTGTTTTCTTTAACAGTTATGCAAGGTGTTAATGCGATCGGTTTTCGAAGACTTGGCGAGGTGCGAGAGAAATCAAGGTATTGCAAATTGTAGCACACCACGGGATGGAGTCTGCAATGTTTGTTGTGCTGACAGAGACTGCACGTATGGGACATGCCGAGATATACAACGTAAGTATATTTAATTCGTGGCCGACAAAGTCTTAGTGTATTGTTTTCAATTTTAGAAAGCATTACTATTTACGATTTAGATTTAGGCATTTAAACTATACAATATTTGGGATGTTCCAAATATTATGTCATGTATGCTTTTGCTCGTGAAAAATCCTCATTGACTCGGTAGATCTGAAGCGTAAACAATTGCAATGATTGTGATACAGTTTACACTGCTATATAGGGTAGTCATTACACTGAGTACACATAAAACTAACCGAACGGCTGACAATGCGCTAGGGCATATACAATTATAAACACGTTGGTAGGAATAAAAGCAGAATAGTAGATATTCATTGCCAGGTTTGCGACGTTTATGGGGAGATTCACATGTCTCATAGGGCTGTTGGCAGATGTGTTGTTCTTTCAACGACAGAACACCAGCAGTGTTTGCAAGGTCCTCCTGCAGAGTGAGAGCAAGTAAAATACACAGGTCAATTTTACCGCCCAAAATCGGTTATGAGGACGTGGCGTAATTTAGAGAAAATGATAATCATTTTTTTTTGTTATTGGTAAGGCCTCTGTCACACCAAACGGCGATGCCACAGCGTTTGTACAGCGTTCTAAAACCATGTCAGCGCGCCGCGAAATACGCCTAAACATATAATATTTGCCAGTTATAGCGTGTACACAACGTCCTTATAGCGTCCCTAAAGCATCCACACGACGTTTCCACAGCGTCTATACAGCGTCCATGACGTTTTTACAGCGCGCAAGCAGTTGCTGCAGCGTGTTCACGGCGCGCTCACGGCGGCGCGCACACAGCGTTCTCACGGCGTGCACAAAACGTCCTTACGGCGATTGTAGCTTTTAAGATTTTTTTACTCTTTTTTTTTATTTTGAGTAACCCTATTTTGCAAACATAATGATATATTTTTACTGTTCGAAGCAATTCGTCATATGATTTAACAGTAGTTTAAATGTTAAAAGTCACGTAGGACTTGCAACAGCAGCAACATATGTAGTAACACAAATATACTAAATATTGTACATTGAATAGCTTTTATTATGATGTGTTTTAGTTGAGGTTTATTTTTGTTAAACAACTTATTATTGAAAAAAAGACAAACTGTGGTCAAGCTCTGTTTTGTTAGTTTTAATGAAACTTAAACCATTTGCATATGATCTAATAAATACTTTATATATTTTAAT